>JAABUQ010001599.1_pt1 | contig 47898 bp, 50 predicted proteins | sample 5560001 | NCBI WGS metagenome assembly JAABUQ01 (sample SAMN10711888, study PRJNA513371) | rock metagenome | isolation source: Antarctica rocks | place: Antarctica: Victoria Land, Finger Mt nord | collected 2015-12-18
CCGGCCTGCGCTGCCGCCCGATGACCCTGCCCGACCGCTTCATCGACCACGACACCCAGCCCCGCCAGCTCGCCGAAGCCGGCCTCGCACCCGCCAACATCGTGCAGACCGCGCTCGATGCGCTCGGGCTGCACGAGGGGCGGAGAATGGCAGCCGTCATTCGATGAGGCGACGGCGATGAGGCGACGACGGCTGATCGGCCTCGTGCTCGCCGGTCTGGCGGCGGCTCCAGCCGTGCTCGCCGGGGACGTGGCCGACGCGATCGAGCCGATCACGGAGCTCAACCAGGGACTGCTGACGATCATGAAAGCGGGTTCGGCGACGCCGTTCCCGCGACGCTACGACATGCTAGCACCCACGGTGGAGCGCGTGTTCGACCTACCGAACATCCTGCGTGCCTGTATCGGTCCACGCTGGGCTTCGCTGGGGGCACAGGAACAGAGCGACCTCGGCGAGGTGTTCCGCCGCTTCACCGTGGCATCCTACGTGGCAAATTTCACCCAGTATGCCGGGGAACGATTTGAGGTGTCGCCCGATAGCCGTCCCGGTGTCGGCGGGGAGATCGTCGAGACACGCATCGTGCCCACCTCGGGCAATTCCGTTCGCATCGACTATCTCATGCGGCTGGAAGCGGAGGCTTGGAAGGTGGTCGATGTGCTGCTGAACGGGTCGATCAGCCGGGTCGGGGTGCAGCGTTCAGATTTCCGTAGCCTGCTTGGCGGGACCACGGACGCCTCGGGACTGATCGCGAGCCTGCAGCAGAAGGTTGCCGACCTTTCCGGGGGCACCTTGTCGGCCGGATGACCTTCCTAGCTATACTTTCGGCGGCACTCGCCTGCGTGGGCGTGATGCTCGCACTCGCCGGCTGGGCGGCGGTTTTGCGGTTCACCCGACGCCCCGCCGGCACGGCGGCTGCGCGCCCGCCCGTCACCATCCTCAAGCCGCTGTACCGTGAAGAGCCGCTGCTCGAGGAGGCGCTCGCCAGCGTCTGCGCACAGGACTATCGCGCGCTCCAGATCGTCTTCGGCGTGCAGGATCCGGCCGATCCGGCGCTCGCCGTGGTCGCAAGGCTGCGGGCGCGCTTCCCCGATCGACTGATGGACGTGGTGATCGACCCGATGCCGCATGGTCGGAATCGCAAGATCGGCAACCTGATGAACATGCTCCGCGTGGCCCGGCATGACGTGCTGGTCATCGCCGACAGCGACGTGCACGTGCCGCCGGACTGGCTCGACAGGCTGGTGACATGTCTTGCCCGACCGGGTGTCGGGCTCGCGACCGTGCTCTACACGGGACTCCCGGCTAGCGGTGCGACGGTGGCGCGGCTGGGCGCCACGCAGATCACCCATGCGTTGCTGCCCGGCGCCCTGCTGTCCCGCGCCTTGGGACGCCAGGACTGTTTCGGGGCGACCATGGCGCTCCGCCGGGAGACGCTCGACCGCATCGGCGGCCTTCGGATGCTCGTCGATCATCTCGCTGACGACTGCGTGCTCGGACGCCTCGTTCGGGCGGAACGGTTGGAGGTGGAGCTTGCGGGAGTGGTGCCCGCGACGACCGTGCCAGAGACAAGCTTCGCGGCTTTGTGGACGCACGAATTACGCTGGGCACGGACCACGCGGGCGCTCGAGCCGGTCGGCTTCGCGGCCTCCTCGGCACAGTACCCGCTGTTCTGGTCGGCGCTCGCGATGGCGTTCTCCGGCGGCGCGCTATGGGCGTTCGGCTTGTTCGCCCTTGCCTGGACGGTCCGGGCGTTGGCCGTGCGAGGCATCGACCACGCCCTCGGGCTTGCAATCAAACCGCCACTCTGGCTTCTGCCCCTGCGCGACGTGCTGTTCATGGCGGTGCTGGCCGCGAGCTTCGTGGGTAACCGGGTGGAATGGCGGGGCCATGCCCTGACCGCCGACAACGGTCGCGACGAGCCGGACGCGGCGCACGCGTTCCCAGCCCAGAGGAAGGTCAGGATATCGTGATGAAGAAGCCGCTTCGATGAGGACCTTGTTCCTGCACCCGCCCTCCTTCGAGGGTTTCGACGGCGGGGCCGGCTCGCGCTACCAAGCCAAGCGCGAGATAAAGTCGTTCTGGTTCCCGACCTGGCTCGCGCAGCCCGCCGCCCTGGTGCCGGACGGCAAGTTGATCGACGCGCCCCCCGCGCGGATCGGCTTGGAGACGGTGACGCGGCAGGCACGCGATTTCGAGCTATGCGTGATCCATACCTCGACGCCGTCCTTCGCCTCCGACGTCGGGGTGGCGCAAGCGATGAAAGACGCCAATCCGGCGCTCAAGATCGGCTTCGTCGGCGCCAAGGTGGCGGTGCAGCCGGACGAAAGCCTGCTCAAGGGCGCCCCGATCGACTTCGTCGCCCGCAACGAGTTCGACTTCACCATCAAGGAGATCGCGGACGGCCGCGACCTCGGCGCGGTCGACGGGATTTCCTATCGGGCGACGGACGGCAGCATCGTGCACAATCGCGACCGCGCGGTGCTGGAGGACATGGACCAGCTCCCGTTCGTCACCGACGTCTACAAGCGCGACCTGAGGATCGAGGACTACTTCATCGGCTACTTGGTGCACCCCTACGTGTCGCTGTACACGGGGCGCGGCTGCAAATCGCGCTGCACCTTTTGCCTGTGGCCGCAGACGGTTGGCGGGCATCGCTACCGGGTGCGCTCGCCCGGGCACGTGGCCGAAGAGGTCCGCCTGATCCAGCGCCTGTTCCCGCAAGTGCGGGAAATCTTCTTCGACGACGACACCTTCACCGACAACCTGCCGCGCGCCGAGGCGATCGCGCGCGAGCTGGGCAAGCTTGGCGTAACCTGGTCCTGCAACGCCAAGGCCAACGTGCCGCGCGCCACGCTCAAGGTGCTGAAGGAGAACGGGCTCAGGCTGCTCCTGGTGGGCTACGAGAGCGGCAACCAGCAAATTCTATATAACATAAAGAAAGGGATGCGGATCGAGGTAGCCAAGCAGTTCACCCGGGACTGCCACGAACTCGGCATCAAGATCCATGGCACGTTCATCCTGGGTCTGCCGGGCGAGAGCACGGAAACCATCCAGGAAACCATCCGCTTCGCGACCGATATCAACCCGCACACCATCCAGGTGTCGCTGGCGGCGCCATACCCGGGCACGTTCCTCTACGACCAGGCGCGGGAGAACGGCTGGCTCGATGCGGACCATGCGGAGCTGGTCGACGATCACGGCCTGCAGATCGCGCCGCTGCACTACCCGCATCTGTCGCATACCGAGATCTTCGATTCGGTTGAGACTTTCTATAAAAGGTTCTACTTCCGCGCGCCGAAGATCGCCTCCATCGTGGGCGAGATGGTCGCCAGCCCGCAGATGATGAAGCGCCGGCTGCGCGAGGGCGTGGAGTTCTTCCAGTTCCTGCGCGAGCGGCACAAGGCCGCCTGACGAGACGGGCCGCCTGACGAGACGGGCCGCCTGACGAGACGGGCCGCCTGACCAGCAAGCGCGTCATTATCACCGCCGACGATTTCGGTCTGTCGGTGGCGGTGAACGAGGCGGTGGAGCGAGCGCATCGCGAGGGTGTGCTGACGTCGGCCAGCCTGATGGTCGCGGGGGCGGCCGCGGCGGATGCGGTGCGACGGGCACGGGCGATGCCCTCCTTGCGGGTCGGGCTGCATCTGGTGGTGATCGAGGGGCCGGCGGTGTTGCCGGCTCGGGAGATCCCCGCACTGGTTCGACCCTTGTTCCCCCCCGACCAATTCCGCCTCGGCCTGCGCTACGCGCTTCACCCGGCCGCCCGCCGGCAACTCGCCGCCGAAATCCGCGCGCAATTCGCCGCCTTCACGGCCACCGGCCTCCCGCTCGACCACGCCGACGCCCACAGGCACATGCACCTCCACCCGACCGTCGGACGCCTGCTCGTCGACATCGGGCGCGAGTACGGCCTGCGCGCGATCCGCGTGCCGGCCGAACCGCCGTCGATCCTGGCAATCTGCGGCGAGCACCCGAGCCTCGGCGGGCGGGCGATGCACGCCTGGACGGCGCTGCTCAGACGGCAGGCGCGTCGGGCGGGGATGGCGACCAACGATCACGTGTTCGGCATCGCCTGGAGCGGCCACATGACCGCCTCCCGCCTGCTCCGGCTCGCTTCGTGCTTGCCCGACGGCGTGAGCGAGATCTATTGCCACCCGGCCAGCCGGCGGGATGCGCTATTGACGGCGCTGATGCCCGATTACGAGCACGAGGCGGAACTTGCCGCCCTGCTCGACCACGGCGTGCCGGCCGCGCTCGCGCAATCCGGCGCGACAATGACGAATTTCAGCCGGGAGGCAAGCCGATGCCGCCGATAAAGCAGACCAAGATCTACCACGACATGACCGACCCTCAGGCGCAGCCGCGCTACGCCGGCATCTCGACGTTCTTCCGCGCCCCCTACACGCAGGACTTGTCCGCAGTCGACATCGGCATCATCGGAGTGCCGTTCGACGGCGGCGTCACCAACCGCTCGGGGGCGCGGCACGGGCCTCGCGCGGTGCGCGACCAGTCGAGCATGTTGCGGCGCATGAACGGCGCTACCGGGGTGCGCCCGTTCGAGGCGACGCGCGTCAGGGATCTCGGCGACGCGTGGATCGAGCAGCCGTTCGAGTTGGCGCAAGCCCTCGACGAGATCGCGGCTTTCTACACCACGGTCGTGGAGGCGGGCGTCGTGCCTCTCTCGGTCGGCGGCGATCATGCCATCACCTACCCGATCATGCGCGCGCTGGGCGCAAGAGGGGCGCTCGGCATGATCCATATCGACGCCCATGCCGATACCGGCGACGACTACATGGGTTCCAGGCTGCACCACGGCGCGCCATTCCGCCGCGCTGCCGAGGCCGGGCTGCTCGATCCCGCGCGCGTCGTCCAGATCGGCCTGCGCGGGACGACCAACGACCCGGCGCTGTGGTCCTTCAGCCAGGACAGCGGCATGCGCGTCATCGGCATGGACGAGCTGGACGACAAGGGATGGCGCTACGCGGTGGATGAAGCGCGCCGTGTCGTCGGTGACGGCCCGACCTATCTCTCGTTCGACATCGACAGTCTCGACCCGTCCGAGGCGCCGGGCACCGGCACGCCGGAAGCCGGCGGCATCCGCGTGATCGCGGCCCTGCGACTGCTGCGCGGGTTGCGCGGGATTGATTTCGTCGGCGCCGATCTGGTCGAGGTAGCGCCCTCCTTTGACCCCGGGACCTTGACCGCGTTCAACGGCGCCTCGGTGTTGTTCGAGCTGCTGTGCCTGCTCGCCGAAGCACGGCAGCAGCGCGGCGCGGGCGTTGCATTGCAAACCGTTTAGCCTTGGAACCCGCTTCCGCAGCTCCCGTTCATCCCGGACCGTTCGCGCAATCCGCCGTGCCCAACGCGGCGCAGCCGGGCACGCCGCAAGCGCTGAGTCGGCGAGGCTCAATCCCGCTCAGCGCGTGTCGACCTCCACGCGCGGAGTTGGGCCACGCAACAGGTCGCGCGTCCGTGGTCCGCGCAGCACGTCGCCGGGCGGCCCCGCAAGCACGTCCCTGCCCTCGGGCGGCAATGGCGCCCTGCACAGCGTGCCGCCCGGCGGCACCACAGGAACATCGGCCTCGACCGATCCGTGCACGCCTCGCGGCACGCCCGGCAGGCCGTTGAGGTCGAGCATCAGCGGCACCGACGCGGTGGGCGCCGGATCGGCCACACAATCCGCCGGCTGCGCACACGCCGCGCGGACGCCGACGATGAACGCGACCAGGACCAATGCGCGCATGGCAGCGATGATGCACCTGGCCGGTTAACGGACCCTTGGCGCCGGCACCGCGGCAAGCAGCGCCGGTATGAACACGAGGCTCGCCAGCAACGTGCATGCGAGGGAGATGAGCAGCAGCGTCCCCATGCTGGCCGTCCCTGGATGACCCGACAGCGCGAGCGAACCGAACGCCGTCGCGGTGGTCAGTGCCGAGAACAGGATCGCCCGCGCCGTGGCCGAGCCGAGCACCGTGGTCTGGCCGGCCCGCCAGTTCATCACGAAGTAAATGTTGAACGAGACGCCGACGCCGAGCAGCAGCGGCAACGCGATGATGTTGGCGTAGTTGAGCGGCAGCGGCGCGAGTGCAGAGACGACCACGGTCAGCAGCCCGGAAAGCAGCAGGGGCGCCAGCACGAGCGCCACGTCGAGTACCCGCCGGAGTGCCAGGAACAGAATGATGGTGATCGCGACAAGCGCGCCGACCGCGGCGGAGCGGAACGCGCTCACGATGGTGTCGCTGGTGGCTTCGATCGTCACCGCCGACCCGCCGGCATCGGGTGTCACCCCGCGCACCTGTGCCACGAACGCGCGCAAGCCCTGCGGCGTGAGCGCGTCGCGCTTGGGCACCGCCTGCACCCGCGCCTGCCCGTCCGGCAGCAGCCAGTCTCGCTTGATTTCGGGCGGGATGCTGTCCAGCGTCACGGGCCGTGCGCTCAACGCGGTCCGCAACTGGTCGAGTTCCGTCGGCAGAAAGCGGGTCAACGCGCTGTCCAGCCCCGCCACCACCCCATCGGGCGCGGTCGAGGCGCGCGCAAGGTCGCCGGCGAGAGCGGCAAGCGGGTGATCCGGCGGCAGCTTGGGGAGTGCCGGCTTGATCTGCTCGAGCGCGGTGTGGGCGGCCAGCCGCACCTGCTCGGGAGTAACAGGGGCGGCCGGCTCGCGCGGGCTCAGCGTCGCCGCAAGAATGTTGTTCGCATCGGCGATCAGCGCGAGCTTGGCCGGCTGGTCGTCGGGGATGAAGCTGTCGATGCTCACCACCTGCGACACGGACGGGAGTTTCCCGAGTCGCGCGGCGAGATCCTTCGCTTGCTGCGCGCTCAGCGTAAGGGCGTCGATGGTGAACGGATTGGTCAGGGGCGAACCCATCAGGTCGTAGAGCGTCCGCACCGCCTCGGTGTTGGGATCCTTCGTGTGCAGCGGGTCGGGATCGAAAGTGAGGCGCGGCAGCAGGACGACGCCCATCAAGGCGAGTACGCCGAAGACGACAAGCACGGGAACCCGACGGCGGCGCAGCAGCGGATCGAGCGGCGCGGCCCAGCCGAAGCCCACCTCGGCGGCCTCGCCGCGCGGGCGAAGCAGCGTGATGGCAGCGGGGAGGAACAGAACCGTGCAAGCGAACGCGATCAGCATGCCGACGCCGGCGATCAACCCGAGTTCGGCGACACCGGCGAAATCGGTCGGCACGAAGGCGAGGAACCCGGCCGCCGTCGCGGCGGCGGCGACCAGGATCTGCACGCCGACCCGCCGCCCGGTTTCCGCCATGGCCTCGGCGAGGCCGGGGGCGTGGAGGCGGCGCTCGCGGAGCCGGACGCTGAACTGGATGGCGAAATCGACCGCGATTCCGACGAACAGGATGCCGAACCCGACCGACACCAGGTTCAACGTGCCGATCGCGACCGATGCGAACAGCAACGTGAGCATCAGCCCGACCACCAAGGTCAGCAACGCGGGCACCATCAATCGCCAGCTTCGCAAGGCTAGGAACAGCCAGAGCGTGATCAGGGCCAGGCTGCCAATCAATCCTTCAACCACGCCATGCGCGGCCGTGGCGAACTCCTCGTCGGCGAGCGCGACGGAGCCGGTGATGCGAACACGCGCGTCGCCGGATTTCACCAAGTCCAGGGTCGCGGCGGCGGCGCGGATCGCCGCGGTCGCAGCCCCGCCCGGTTCCACCGTGCCGTAGTCGAGCCTGGGATGCACCAGAACGAAGCGATACTGCCCTGCCAAGTCGCTAAGATTGCCGCCGAGCAGGCGCGTCCAGGACAGCGGATGCGGGTGGCCGTCCAGCGCTTCCGTCATCGCCTGATGAAACGCCTTCAGTGACGGCAGATAGGGACGCAGGTCGCCTTGGTTCCGCTGCACCCCGACGCCGAGCAGCGCCAAGGAGGCGAACAGGCCGCGCGCGCTTGGGTCGGCGGCCAGCTGGCCGAGAAAGGGCTGCGCGTCGATCGTGCTGTTCATCAGCGTTTCGAGCTGTTTCGTATCCAGGAACAGGAACGCCGATTGTGCGAGAAACGGCGACGCGTCCGGCCGGCTGACCGAGACGATGTGCGCGGGATCAGCCGCGAGGGCAGCCGCGAGGGCAGCCGCCGTGGCGTCGGCGGCCTCGGGTTCCTTCCCGTCGATGACCACCACGAGCAGGTCGGTGAACTGCGGGAAATCCCGCGACAGGGCCAGCGCGCGCTGGCGCCAGGGCAGGCGATCGGAGAACAGCTTGTCGGTGTCGGTGCTGACGCCGAGATGGCTCGACGCGTACCAGCCGCCGAACAGGGCCAGCGCGACGCCGGCGAGAAACACGGGCAGCGCGCGGCGATGACTGAACGCGACAAGTCGGGCAAGCAGGCGACTGAGGAGCATGGTGCCGTGGTCAGGAGGGGCGACGCGCTAATCCTTATGCGCGGAGGACACCTGATAGTGGGTCCGCGTCATCGGGTCCATGCTTCCCAGACCCAGGAGCACGAGGAGCCAAACCAGTCCCGCCGCGGCGAAGCCACGCACGATCACGGGACCGTCCCCGATATCCATGAACACGATTGCCACGATCGCGACCATGCCGGCCGCCGGCACCAGCAAGAACACACGCGCCCACGGCGCAAGCGATAGAAAGCTGAGGCCGAACTCGGCAGCGAGCAGCACGAGCAGCAGCCCCCAACCGAGAAGCAGGCGACCCGGCATCAGGGCCGCCCGATGAGATAGATCAGCGGGTAGAGGACAAGCCAAACCATGTCGACGAAGCTCCAGTAGAGCCCGACGACCATCACCGGCGTGTGATAGCGCGGCGAAAACTCGCCTCGATGGGCCCGCCACGCCATCCAGGACACGAGGCCGACGCCGACCAGCATATGCACGCCATGCAGTCCGGTGGACATGAAGTAGAATACGTAAAATAGCCGGGCCCCGCCCTCCAACGCGCCGGTGAAATGAAACGCGGGGCCGACCGGGAACAGGTGCTTGTCGAAATCGTCGCCCCACTCCAGCCCGAACTTCAGCGCGAGGAACACGAGGCCGAGGCCGATCGCGCCGAGGCAGCACCACAGCACACGCCGATTGTCCCCGCCGCGCGCCGCGGCGACCCCAATGGAGTAGATGAAGCTGCTGGTCACGAGCAGGACGGTGTTGAGGGTGCCGATCCAAAGCTCCGTCTCACCGGCCCCGGCATCGAACCCGGCAAGGTTCCAATGACGGGCGTAGATCCAGGCCAGGAACAGGCCGCCGAAGAACAGCACCTCGGTAGCCAGGAACAGCCACATGCCGGCGGCTGCGGTGCCCCGCTGGTGCTCGGCGCTCGAGTACTGGAATTCGTGCGGCGCGAGCGCGTCAGACATGGTGCTGCACCAGCTCGGGCGGCGGATAGGTGTACGGCGGCTCGGTGACGATCGGCGTCACCGCGAAGTTCTTTGTGGGCGGCGGCGATGGCGTCTGCCATTCGAGGCCGGTGGCGCCCCACGGGTTCGCCGGCGCCCGGGCGCCGCGGAACAGCGACCACGTCAGATAGCCGAGCGGCAGCAGGTAGCCGAGTGCGAGGATCGTGGCGCCCGCCGAGGACAGCACGTTCAGCACCTGGAACTCCGGCGGGTAGGAATGATAGCGCCGCGGCATCCCGAGATAGCCCAGTATGAACTGCGGCGCGAAGGTGAGATTGAAACCGATGAAGATGACGAGCGCGCCCGCGCGACCCCACATCTCGGGGTACATCCGGCCGGTGATCTTCGGCCACCAGTAGTGCAGCCCGGCAAAGAACGCCGTCACCATGCCGCCAACCATCACGTAGTGGAAATGCGCCACGACGAAATACGTCTGCGTCAGGTGCACGTCGGCCGCTAGGGCGGCGACGAACAGCCCCGTGAGGCCGCCGATGGTGAACAGGCCGACGAAGCCCAGCGCGTACAGCATCGGCGCGTCGAACCGGATGAAACCCTTGTGCAAGGTGCCGATCCAGTTGAACACCTTGATCGCCGAGGGCACCGCGACCGCGTAGCTCAACAGGGAGAACACGATGCTGGCGTAGAGCGACTGGCCGGAGACGAACATGTGGTGTCCCCAGACGAAGAAGCTGATGACCGCGATCGACACGCTGGCCCAGGCGACGGCCTTGTAGCCGAACAGCCGACGTCGCGCGAAGGCGGGGATGATCTCGCTGATCACGCCGAAGCCGGGCAGGATCATGATGTAGACCGCCGGGTGCGAGTAGAACCAGAACATGTGCTGGAACAGCAGCGGGTCGCCGCCGATCCCGGCGTCGAACACGCCGACGCGGAAGACGCGCTCGAAGCCGAGCAACAACAGTGTGATCGCGAGCACGGGCGTAGCGAGCACGAAGATCACACTCGTCGCATAGAGCGACCACAGGAAGATGGGCATTCGATACCACGTCATCCCCGGCGCGCGCAGGCGATGGATGCTGACGATGAAGTTCAGCCCCGTCGCTATGGAGGAAAAGCCGGAAACGAAGACGCCCAAGACGGCGAGGACGACATGGCTTTGCGTGTACGTCGACGAGAGCGGCGGGTAGAACGTCCATCCGGTGTCGACGCCGCCGACGAACAACGCCCACAGCTCGATGAGCCCGCCCGCCATGAACAGATACCAGCTGATCAGGTTGAGCTTGGGGAACGCCAGGTCCCGCGCGCCGAGCATCAGCGGGACCATGAAGTTGCCGAGCGTCACCGGCACGGCCGGCACGAGGAAGAACCACACCATCACCACGCCATGCATGGTGAACAGTCGGTTGTAGGTCTCGGCCGAGGGAATAAGCCCCTCGGGCACGATCAGGTTGAGCCGCACGAGTGCCGCCGCGAAGCCGCCGATGAAGAAGAACGCGGTGATCGAGCCGAGGTAGAGCAGCGCGATGCGCTTGTGGTCCGTCGTGAACAGCCAGCTCGCGATCGTCGTCTTGTCGGTGAGGTAGCTCTGCTCGAGCTCCGCTGTCTCGACAACGGTGGTGCTCATGCGGCCTGCCTCACGACTGCTTATCGGATGCCAAGGACTTGATATAGGCGATCAGCCGGATGAGGTCTTCCTCGCCGACCACGCCCGAGAAGGACGGCATCACCGGCGCGTAGCTGGCGACCACTTGGCTGCTCGGCATGAGGATGCTGTCGCGTATGTAACGGTCGTCCGCGATGACGGTGGTGCCGTCGGAGAGCGGCACCGGGCTGCCATAGAGGCCGTTGAGCGACGGCGCGCGCACCGTGCCGCGACCCCCGTGGCAGCCGTCGCAGCCGTTCCGGATAAACAACGCTCGACCGGAGGCGACCAACGTGTCGCTGGTGCCGTTGCGCTGCAGCCATTGCTGGAAGTCCGGGCCTTGCATCACCACGACCTGGCCGAGCATCTTGGCGTGATCGGTGCCGCAGAACTGGCTGCAGAACAAATCGTAGGTGCCCGGGCGATCGGCGCGGAACCACATCGCCTCGTAGCGACCGGGCAGCACGTCGTGCTTGATGCGGAATGCGGGGATGGAAAAGTCGTGGATGACGTCCTCGGAGGTCATCATCAGCCGAACCGGACGGTTCACCGGCAGGTGCAGCGCGTCGATCTCGCGTTGGCCGCCCGCGTGCTCGGTCTTCCACATCCATTGCTTGGCGACGACGTAGATGGTGAGCGCGTCGGCTGGCGGCTGGAACTGCCGCACGTAGAGGTTGGCGCCCCAGACGAACAGGCCGAAGAAAACGAGCAGCGTCGCCCCCGTCCAGGCGCTCTCCACGCCCCACGTCTTCTTCGCGATCGCGCCGCGGTCGACCTTGCTGCCGGCGCGGTAGCGGAACATGAACCGGATCATCAGCAAGGCCACCAGCGCCAGCACCGCGAACGCCATGAGCGTGAGCGCGAGCAGGAGGAAGTCGACCTCGGGGGCGTTGCTGCTTGCTTCGGGGAGCCAGAACTTCACGGCGCGGCTCTCCGCTCGCGGCGGAAGGCGAGGAGCATCACGCCGCCCACCACCAGCACGGTGATCGCGGCGCCGAGCTTCAGCAGCTTCAGCACGGCCAGCGTGTAGCGCCCGGTGGTCGGGTCGAAGTGAAAGCAGAGCAGCAACACCGGCAACGCCGCGGAAGCGACGCTGCCGGTGGCGGCGCGCGTCACGCCGAGCCGAACGTCGTTCGGCGCGTAACCAATGCCGAGCAAGTAGCTCGACACGACGCCGTCCGGGGTGACGAACACCACGCCGGACGGGTGTAGGAACTGCTTGCTGTCGGCATCGAACCGGTCGCGAAACCCGACGGCGTCGGCCACGGCCTGCACCGCCGGGGCGGAGCCGGTGAGGTAATGCCAGCCGGATTCGGCGCCTGGCAGCGGGAACTGGGCCATGTCGGTGCGCTTGGCCGCCGCGGCATCCGCGCTCGTTTCGGCGGGATCGATGCTGAGGGCGAGCAACTCGTATTGCGCGCCGGCGACCATGCCGGTCTGCCCGAGCGCGTGCAGCAGGTCGGCGCGCACCAGGCCGCACAGGTTCGGGCAATAAAAATAGCCGAGAGCGACGACACCCGGCTTGCCCTGCAGCACGTCGCCAATCGTGAGCGCGCGCCCCGTCTCGTCGCGCAGCACGGCGGGCGGCAGCGGCGCCCCTAGATTCTGCCGATAAGCGAAATCGCCCGGCACCGGCGCCGGCGCCGCATGAGCGGCGACGCAGGAGAGGAGGAGCCACGCGAACGTCAGTGCGATCTGGCGTCTCATCGCGTCGCCGGCCAGCCGGGAATGCCGTCGCGCGCGACCAGCCGCATCGCCGCGTCGATCGGGATATGCGCGACGCCGCGCTCGCGGTCGATCCAGCCGGCGCTGTTGAGCGTCTGTAATTCCGTGGCGCGAAAGGCGTCCATGTCGTCGCGCGGGCTTGCCTGCAACGCCGGTTGCGGGAAGCTCGGCATGGCCCTGGGCATGGTCCGGTCGTGCACCGCATGAGGGAACGCGAACAGCACGCCCACGGTGACGCAAGCGAGCGCGCCGATCACCAGCCCCACCGCCCCGAGCACGAAGCGACCGCTCACGTCCGTCGTCTCGTGCCCGGCGGTCGGGATCACCTTCTCGGCATCAGCCATGACGCACAGCACCTGCGATCGGGGCGAAACGCGGAGCACGCAAAGCGAGGCCAGCGGCGAGACCGAACACCGCAATCACCGCCGCGACATCGGCGATGCCGATGCCGCGTCCGGCGGCCGGCAGTACCAACCACCACGCGCGGAGCGCTTCGGCGACGACGAGAACCGCCGTGACAGCGCGCAGTGCGCGCCGGCTCCGCTGGATACCGGGCCATAACAGCAAGAAGAACGGCAGCGCGAAATGCAGGAGGGCCACCACCCCGGCAACGTATTGCCAACCGTGCGAGATGCGCGGCGCGTACCAAGCGGCTTCATCGGGCAGGTCGGATTGCCAGACGATCAGCACCTGCATGAAGTCCAGATACGCCCAGAGGATCACCAGCGCCAGCAGCAACTTGCCGAGATCCTCCCTTCCGCCCGCCTCCGCGCCATTCGTCAGAGTAAGGCCGAGCACGGCGATCGAAAGCGCGAACAACACCGCCTCGGTGCCCGCCAGCATCCCGTACACGCTCGATTTGAAGGCGGGGTCGAGCGACATGGTGAGGTCGATCGCTGCGAACGTGAAACTGAGCGCCAGCAGGATCAGTCCCGGCGGCGCGATCCGGCGCAACGGGCTCGGCTGACGCCCGAGCGTCCAGAGCACGGCCCCCGCCAAGCCGAGCCAGATGATGAGATAGACGATCCCGCGCACGGCGAAGAACGGCAGGTTGAGATAGAAACCGTTCGGCAAATGCGGCTGGATGGCGGGCTGCGCCCAGGGATACAAGCTGGGCAGCACGAACAGCAGCGGCAGGGCGAAGGGCAGCACCAGCGGCAAGGTCGCGATCCCCGCGATCAGCTGCGGCCGGATCGCCCAGCCCCATTTGCCGCCGGTCAGTGCGTGGATCAACACCAAAGCCAAGCTGCCAAGCGGCCAGGCGAGCCAGCAGAACAGCGCGGCAAGCCAGGCATGCGGGAACGACCAGGGGGCGATGATGGCGGCGATCGCCACTGCGAGGACGCCTGCCCCGCCGGCGATCCACGCCGCGCGTTCCCGGTCGCGCGCGGTCATCGCATGGCGTTCCGCTGCTCGGCCGTCAGGTCGTCCGGCGTGGCGTTCTGGCTGCGCTGCAAGGCACGGATGTAGGCGGCGATCGCCCATCGGTCGGCCGGTTGTACGCGCTCGGCAAACGAGTACATGGCGCCGTACCCGTTGGTGATGACGTCGTAGAAATGCTGCACCGGAACGCCGCGGAGTTGGTCGGTGTGGTACGACGGCGGCGGCGAGAAGCCACGCTGCACGATCATGCCGTGCCCGTCGCCGAGTTCGGAATGGCAGGGCGTGCAGTAGATACGAAACCGCTGCTGCCCGCGCTCCAGCATGGCGAGCGTCACCGGCGGCGCCGAAACCGCGCGCTCCTCATACCGCACGGTGTTCGCCGGCCGCTGCGCCGGAGAGGCCAGCGGCGCATAGACCTTCTGCTTCGGCTGATCCGTCATGTCGTCGCAACCGCCGAGGGCGACGAGCAGCAGGCCGGCGATGATCGGCGTCGGCTTCACGGAACGTCCTCGACCGACGCGGGAGCCAGATCGCGCAGCACGGCGCGTGCCTTGGCGATCCGGCCCGGGTCGTCCTCGCGCACCAACACCATCCAGCCGTCACGGGAGGCGGCGCGGAAGCCGTTGCACTCGTCGACCGGCGCATGGAGGCGAAGCAGCGGGCCGGCGACGAAGAACGCGACGAAGCCGGCGACCATCGCGCACAGCACGCCAAGCTCGAAGGCGATCGGAATGAACGCCGGCCAGGCGAACCGCGGCCTGCCGCCGACGTCGACCGGGTACGAAACCACGTCCGCGTAGGCCATCAGCGCGAAGAACGCGACGAACCCGAGCAGGCCGGCCGCGAACATGATCGCGGGGATCGGCGAGCCGGTTGGATGCTCGTCGAGCGCCACCGGCGTGTAGGTGTCGAGCGACGACAGCCCGCTCTGCCGCAACCGGTCCAGCGCGCCGCGCAGCGCACGCTCCGAGTCGAACCCGGCAAGGATGCCGCTCATGCGCTCTGCCGCTTGGCGATCAGCGCGCGCATTTCGTGCATCGATACCGCGGGGACGAAACGGAGCGCCAGCAGGATGCCGGTAAGGAACAAGCCGACCGTGCCCGCCAAGGTCGCCCAATCCCAGAACGTCGGCGTGAAAACGCCCCAGGCCGACGGCAGATGCGTCTTGTGCAGGCTGGTGACGACGATCTCGAAACGCTCCAGCCACGTGCCGATCAGCACGCCGAACGCGATCATCACGACGATCGGCGTTCGCATCCGCAGCGGCGGGAACCACAGGAGCTGCGGCAGGGTCACGTTGAACAGGATCGTGCCCCAGTAGACCGGCCAGTAGATGCCGTACAGGCGATCGGCGAACATCGCCTTCTCGGCGGGATCGCTGCCGTAATACGTGGTGAACACGTCCATGACGTAGCCGTAGCCGATCAGCAGGCTGCTGGTGAGCAGCAGCTTGCACAGCACGTCGATGTGACGCCCGGTGATGAACGCTTCGAGCCGCATCAGCCGGCGCAGCGGGATGATCAGCAGCAGCACCACCGAGAACCCCGAGAGCAACGCGCCGAACACGAACAGCGGCGGGAACTCCGTCGAGTGCCAGCCGACGGTCGCACCGCCGGCGAAGTCGAGGCCGACGATGCTGTGGATCGACACCACAACGGGGGCCATCACCGCCGCCATGATGCCGTAGGTGGCGTGGTAGTGCTTCCATTGCCGGCCCGAGCCGCGGAAGCCGACGGCGCAGAAGCCGTAGACGCGCTGCCGCCACCTGGTCGTCGCGCGATCACGCACGCTCGCCAGATCGGGGATCACGCCGAAATACCAGAACAGCAAGGAGGCGAAGACGTAGGTGTACAGCGCCCAGAAGTCCCAAAGCAACGGGCTGCGGAACTGCGGCCACAGCCCCATCGTGTTCGGGTAGAAGAACAGCCAGTAGGCGAACCAGGGCCGGCCGAGATGCAGGATCGGGAACACGCCGGCCGCGGCGGCGCCGAACAGCATCATCGATTCCGCGATCCGGTTGATCGAGGTGCGCCACTCGACGCGAACCAGGAAGAACAGCGCGGAGATGAACGTGCCCCCCGACGCGATGGCGATCCACCAGACGTAGTTGAGGATCGCGAACCCCCAGGCGACCGGCCAATCGATGCCCCAGATGCCGACGCCCGCCCAGAACAGGTACACCGTCGCGACCACGAACAGACCCGACAGCAGGACGCTCGGCACCATCGCGATCCACCACCAGCGGAACGCGCGTTCGCGCAGCACCAGCGCGCAGACGCGGTCGGTCATCGAGCCGATGGTAGCACCCGGCAACAGCACTGGGTCGTCCCGGCGCAACGGCGGCAGGTCCGGCCGCGCGGCTTCGGACAGCCGGCGTTCCAGCCGACCGATCGCCGCCTCGCTCATGTCTTTGGCCCGCCGAGTGCGGGATTACGGTTGAGGATGCGCGCCTCGTAGGTGACGCGCGGATGGGTGTTCTGGTCGGCGAGCAGCGCGTAGTCGAGTGGGCTCCGCTTGCGCTTCACCACCTCACTGTCCGGCTCGGCGAGGTTGCCGAAGGTGAACACCTGCGTCGGGCACGCCGCCTGGCAGGCCGTCTGCACCGCGCCCGCGGGCTTATCGCCGCGATCGGCCTCGATGCGCGCGGCGGCGATGCGCTGGACGCAGAACGTGCATTTCTCCATGACGCCGCGCGCGCGCACCGTCACGTCGGGGTTCCACGACTCGGCCGGCCGCTCCTGCTCCCGCGCGTAGGCGCGGTAGTTGAAGCGGCGTACCTTGTAGGGACAATTGTTGGAGCAGAACCGCGTTCCGACGCAACGGTTGTAGACCATCACGTTGAGCCCTTCCCCGTCATGCACGGTCGCACCGACCGGGCAGACGATCTCGCACGGCGCCTGCTCGCAATGCATGCAGAGCATCGGCTGCAGGTAAGCGTCCGGCGCGTCGGGGTCGCCCTCGTAATAGCGATCGATGCGCAGCCATTGCATCTCGCGCTCGCGCATCACCTCGTCGCGGCCGACCACCGGGATGTTGTTCTCCGCCTGGCACGCGACGACGCAGGCGTTGCAGCCGATGCAGGCGTTGAGGTCGACGCTCATCGCCCAGGCCGCCGGCCCCGGCGGCTTCCGCCGGTAGAGGTGGGGGTTCGCCTCGTCCCCCTGCAGGAAGGCCGGATGCTGCTCGAACTTGTCGAGCGGGCCGTGGCGGACGAACTCTCCTGCCCGGTCGAAGATCAGCGCGTGGTGCTCGGTGCTCGCCAGCGCGACCCGGCCCTCGGCCTTGTCGATCGCGGCCGGCCCCTGTTGTCCGAGCAGCGGATGGTAGTCGAACCCGGCCTCCTGGCCGGCGAGGCCGACAGCGGTGCGACCGAAGCCGAGCGGCGCGGTCACGCAATCCGCCGCCTGCCCGGGCAGCAGCCAGACCGGCGCCACCAGCGACGACGCCCCGACCGACAAGCGCACTCGCTCGCCGTTCACCACCCCGAGCCGGCGCGCGAGGGCGGGCGCGATCAGCAACGGGTTGTCCCAGGTAAGCTTGGTCATCGGCCGGGGCAGTTCCAGCAGCCACGGATTGCCGGCGAACCGCCCGTCCCAGACATGCGCGTCGGGTCGGAACAGCACGGTGATCGGTGTCTCCAGCGCCGCCGGGATCGTGACACGGGCGGCGTCGGGGCGCAGGGTCGCGCCGCTCTTCGGGCTCGCCGTGTCCGCCGCGACGCCGCTCGCGAGTGCGTCCGGCCACGCGGCTGCGAGCCGGTCCTGCCACTGGGCCTGCCACGTCGCGCGCACGATGTCCTCCGACGACGGCGCATCGGAACCATCGAACAGCGCAAGCATTTCGTGCGCGCTCGTGCCGTCGTACAGCGGTAGCGCCTGCGGTTGCACGATCGTAGCGGTGCCGTCGAACGCCCGCGCGTCGCTCCATGCTTCCCAGGCGTGCGTCATCGGCACGAACCAGGTGGCGTCCCGCGCGGTCTCGTCCGGCGCCGGGGAGAATGCGAGGCTGAAGGGCACACGTTTCAAGGCGTCCGCGAAGCCGAGCGCGCCCGGTGCCGCGTAGACCGGATTGACGTCGAGCATCAGCAAGGTCGTGACTTGGCCCGCGCGCATCTCGTCAACCAGCGCGTCCAGCGACGACGCGGGCTGCGGCGGGCGATGCTCCGGCGAGTCGCTGAGATCGAATGTATTGCCGCGCCCGCCCAGCGCCTCATTCACGGCATGCGCCAGCGCGTGCGCCTCGGCCGGCTGATCGCGGCCGACATGGACGAAGGCGCGGCCATGCGCGGCGCGGAGGTCGGCCACCGCCGCGCCGATCCAGGGCGGCCCGTCGCCGAGGGGCGACCCGCCCAGGAACGCGGCGGCGAGCGACCGCATCGCCGCGTGGATCTCGCGCGGCCCGGCGACGATGCGATGATCGGCGACGGCACCGATGGCGCTCGGGGTAGGCTCGACGGCGTACACGCGGCTCATGGCCGCCCGCGCCGGGTTGCGCCGCGTGGCCAAGTCGCGGGCGAAGCGCAAATGGCCGGGCGCGCTGTCCAGCAGGTCACTGTCGATCGCGAGGACGACGTCCGCCTTGTCCAAATGCGGCAACACGGCGACCGGCGATCCGTAGGCGAGCAGGGCACCTTGCCGCACCGCCTCGCGCGACACCGCGTCCCAGCAATGCCAGCGCGCCTCGGGATAGCGCGCGAGCAGGGCGTCGATCTGCCGCGCCAGCGTGGGCGAGGTGACAGTGCCGGTGAGGATGCGGAACCCGGTGCCGTGGTCGGCCACGAGGCGCGCGCGCTGCGCCGCGAGCGCGGTGAGGAGCTGCGGCCGGTCGGCCGGGTCGCCGTTCCGCATCAGCGCCGCGCGCCGGTGCGGGTCGTAGAAGTCGAGCACCAGCGCCTGCGTGATCGCGCTCGTGGCGCCGAGGCTCGCAGGATGGTTCGGGTTGCCCTCCACCTTGATCGGCCGGCCCATCCAATGCTTGACCACGATGCCGTCCGCGTAGCCGTCGAGCACGCTGGCACTCGTGTAGTAGTTGGGCACCGAGGGGACCAGGCCGGGCGCTTGTCGCACCGCGGGGATCAGCTTGCCGCCGGGCTCGCCCGGATCGCACCCGGCGAGCCCGGTCATCGCGAACGAGGCGGCCATCAGCTTCAGCACCCGCCGGCGCTCGACCGGCGAGGCGAGCGGGTCGGCAAGGCCCGGGAACTCGCGCGCCGCGCGCTCGAGGAACGCCGGGTCGCGCTCGAGTTCGCGCAGGCTGCGCCACTGGCCGCTCATCGATGGCATATCGAGCAATCCGTGAGGTTGCGGCTCGGGACATGGTACTGCGCCAGCAGTTGCGCCGGCGAAGGCGTGTCGGCCGTGCGATGCCACTCGGTGTTGAAGATCGCATTCTGTGGCCGAAGGTTCGGTCCCGGATTACGGTGGCACTCGATGCAGAAGTTCATGGTGAACGTCGCCTGCTTCGACATCAGGGGGAGACGACCCACCTTGCCGTGGCAGCTCTCGCACCCGACGCCCTTGGCGACGTGGATGCTGTGGTTGAAGTAGACATAGTCCGGAAGGTTGTTCACCTGCTGCCACTGGATCGGCTGATCGGTGGCCAGGCTGTCGCGCACCGGCGCGAGCATCGCCGCGTTGGTCCAGATCTGCGAGTGGCACGTCATGCAGGTATAAGTCGGCGGCAGGCCCGCATTAGCCGCGACCTCCACGGAGATATGGCACATCCGGCAATCGATGCCGAGGCCGGCGACGTGGTGCTGATGGCTGAACGGCACCGGCTGCTCCACGGTCCAGCGCAGGCTGCGGGAGTAGTCGGTGCGCGCCGCCAGCCACCACCAGCCGAGTGCCATTGCCGCGACCCCGGCGGCGCCGAGCAGCGCCAGCCGTATGGTGAGATTCGCGCTCGGACGAAAGATGGCGGCCATGTCACCCCAGACGTGCCCCGAACCAAGGCTTACGGCAACAGCTGGTTCCCGCCGTCGCGCAGGAACGTGAACGGGGCTAGTCTACTTCCGTCCGTTTGGGGGGATGTCGATGTCCGCCGAGGCTTCGATCACCGGCGCGGCCGCACCGCGGACCGCGCCGCCGTTCCGGGCCGATCACGTCGGCAGCCTGTTGCGGCCCAAGGAACTGCAGGTCGCCCGCGCGGCCTGGAAGGCCGGCAGCCTGTCCGCCCAGGCGCTGCGCGCAGTCGAGGATCGATGCATCGAAGCGGCGGTCGGGCGACAGCGGGACCTCGGCCTGCGGGCCGTCACCGACGGCGAATACCGGCGCGCCTACTGGCACTACGATTTCGTGGCCGGCCTCGACGGAGTGGAGATCTATGAGCCGGAGCAGAAGATCCAGTTCCAGGGGAACGTGCCGTTGGGCCATGCCCTGCGGGTAAACGGGCGCATCGGCTGGTCGCAGCCGGTGATGATCGACGATTACCGCTTCGTCGCCGACCACGCCGGAGCGGCGACGGCCAAGCAGACTATCCCCTCGCCAAGCGTATTGCACTTCCGCGGCGGGCGGCGCGCGATCGACGCCCACATCTACCCCGACATGGAGGGGTTCTTCGCCGATCTCGGCGTTGCTTACCACGACGCCGTGCGCGCCTTCGGGGCGGCGGGCTGCCGCTACCTGCAGCTCGACGAGGTGAACATCGCCTATCTATGCGACCCGGCGCAGATCGCCATGCTGCGCGCACGCGGCGAGCACGTCGACAACCTGCTCTGCATCTACGCCGACCTGCTGAACCGGGCGATCTCCGGACGCGCGCCCGGCATGACGATCTCGATGCATCTGTGCCGGGGCAATTTCCGCTCCACCTGGATCGCCTCCGGTGGCTACGAGCCGGTCGCCGAGGTGCTGTTCAACCAGATAGACGCCGACGCCTACTTCATGGAGTACGACACTGAGCGCGCGGGCGGGTTCGAGCCGCTGCGCTTCGTGCCGCGCGGGAACAAGATGGTGGTCCTCGGCATCGTCACCAGCAAGACGGGCGAGCTCGAAAGCAAGGACGATCTGAAGCGTCGGATCGACGCGGCGGCGAAGTTTCTTCCCCTTGAGCAACTCGCCATCAGTCCGCAATGCGGATTCGCCAGTACGGAGGAGGGCAACAGACTCACCGAGGAGGAGCAGTGGGCGAAGCTGGCGCGTTGCGTGGAGGTTGCGCACGATGTTTGGGGCGGAGTGTAGGCTATGACGTTTTCGTTGAAGCGCTTGTCACAGGAGGAAATGGATCAAGCGACCGTCGTTCACAGAACGTCCTTTGACGAGCGACTACCGTGGATTGCGGGGCTCCACGCGCCAGACGAGGACCGCGCTTTCTTTCGCCATCGTGTATTTTCGGCCTGCCAGGTTTGGGGCGCGATCGACGAGGAAATGATCGGGTTCATTGCGTTCCGCGATGACTGGATCGACCACCTTTATATCTTGCCGCACCGGCAGCGCCTGGGTGTCGGCCGTGCTCTGCTCAAGATTGCGCAAGCAGCCTCGCCCGTCCTGATGCTGTGGACCTTTCAGCGCAACCCGTCAGCACGCCGTTTCTATGAAACCCACGGCTTCGTGGCGATCAGGGAAACTGACGGAAGCCGCAACGCGGAGCGCGAGCCGGATGTACTCTACCGGTGGCGCGGTGCAGAAGCTGGCTCGCCCGAGGTGTGACGAGTTACGACGGTGGGCGGTTACTGGGCTTCGACCGTAATCGCTACTTCCGTATGAGCGTGCATTCGCTTTCCGAGAGAGGCCGGAACGCTTGTTCGCCCGGCTCGGTGGCAAGGACCTTGTAGACATCGTCCGCAGACCGCGACTCGGCAGGGGCTTTCACTTGCATCAGATACATTCGAGACAGCACCCGCCCATCTTCGCGAATGCGCACGTTCTCGTTGAACATGTCGTTCACCGGCAGCGCGCGCATCGCTGCCGCCGCGAGCTTGGCGTCGCGTCCGCCGACCTGCGCCGCACGGGCATAGTGGCGCACCCCGGCGTAGACGGCGGCTTGGTTCATGGTAGGCAAGCGGCTCTGCTGTGCGCGGAACCGCTTGGTCCAGGTCCGGGTCGCCTCATTGAGGTCCCAATAGAAGGAGTTGGAAAGCACGAGCCCCTGCGTGCTGGGTAGCCCGAGCGCCAGCACGTCGGTAATGAACAGCAGCATCGCGGCGAGCCGCTGCCCGCCCCGGGCCAGGCCGAAGTCGACCGCCTGCTTGCTGCGTATCGATCCAGGCGCGCGCGATGGCGACGGCGATGTCGGGTTTGTTCTGATGATCGGCCGAAAGGATTTCGACCTTCGGCGATGTCGCGCCATCGCCGAACTCCTCGGCCGCGAGGCGTGCCGCGACGACAGCACCTTGGCCGGAGAAATCGGCATAAGGGCCGTTCATGTCGGCCAGCACGCCTACGCGAATCGGCTGTTTGTCCTGCGCGCGGGCACGACGGGGCGCCACAACCGAGCCGGCCGCGGCCGCCAGCAAGCCTCTGCGGAAAACTGTCACGACAAACACTCCAAGCGGGGACACTAAGCCGGCAACACCGCAGCTTCATCGTTTCGCAAGGCGAAAAGCAAGCAGGGATCGCCGAATGCTCACTCAACCCGAATTTTTCTGCGTCGTACGTCGCGGCCAGCCGGCCTACCCGGCCCGCAGCGCCGGCAGCACCTCTGCTTCCAGCAATCCCCGGGACGTCGCCGCATCCGTCTCCGACGCTCCCCGCATCGCCCCGGCGATCGCCACCTTGTCGAGGCCGAGCGCCGCCAGGCCGCGCAGCCGCTCGATGCAGCGCTCGGGCGAGCCGACGATGGCGAAGCCGTCGATGAACGCTGGCGTCAACACGCCGGCTTGGCGGGAATCGCCGCGCGTGTGGGCGCGCATGTCGTAGCTGTTGCGCAAATCGAGCAGCACGCCGCGGTCGCCCTCGCTCACCGGCCCGTTAGCCGTGCCGTGCATGACCGAGAAACGCGCAAAGGTCGTCAAGCCGCCGCGAACCAGGTCGCGGGCCGCGTCGATGTCGGGATGGCAGCCGCAGTTCAGGTAGGCGCCGAACGCGACCCCGTCCGGATCGAGCCCGGCGCGGAGCCGGGCCTCGCGGGCGACGCCGATGCCCCAGGCGATCCGCTCCTCGTCGGCGCCGAGCGCGAACATCACTCGGTCGGCGTGCAGGGCGGCAAGCGCGATCACGCGCGGGCCGCTAGCCGCCACTTCCACCGGCACTTTCACCACGCGCTCGGCGATCCAGCCGATGCGGCTGGCGGACGGCGCGTCCGCCAGCTCCAGCTCCGACATCGGTGGTGCGACGGCTTCCGGGATGTCGATGTCCTCGAACCCGACCGCCTCGCCGCGCAAATAGGTATGAAGCTGCCGCAGGTAGCGCTCGAACCCGGCGAGGCGGGCCGGGGCGCGGCCGAGATGGGCCAGGGCGGAATCGCCGCGGCCGATGCCGAGCACGGCGCGGCCGTTCGACAGAAGCTGGACGCTGGCGATGGCCCCCGCCGTGACCGCGGCGTGGCGGGTCACGGGGTTGGTCACGCCGGTGCCGAGACCGAGCCGGGTCGTTGCCGTCGCCGCCAGCGCCAGCGCGACATACGGGTCGGCGGCGAGGTTCTGCGAGTCGACGAGCAGCAGCCCATCCCAGCCCGCCGCCTCCAGCGCGCTCGCCGTGCGCGAAGCGCCCCGCAAGGCCGCGATCCCCGTCGTCCAAACCTGCATCACGCGTCCATCTCCGAATGACTGGCCGAGCACTGTAGCGGACGGCTAGATTGGGCGGAAAGGAACCCTCATGCTCGCCACCAGCCCCGCCTTCAAGGACAACGCCCGCCGCGCGCTCGCCGACGCCGGGCTGCAGAAGGCGCTCGCCCGCAGCGGCCCTAGCTTCATCGCCCGCCGCGCGGCCGCGGTCGCCGCGTTGCCGGAGTTCGAGCAGCTTCGCGACGTCGGGCGCGAGATCAAGGACCACACCCTCGCCAACCTCGACTTCTACCTCGAGGCCTACGAGGCGAAGGTGCTGGCGGCCGGCGGCCACGTGCATTGGTGCGGCACGGCCGACGAGGCGCGCGCGGCGGTGCTGCGCATCTGCCGGGATGCGGGCGCGCGCACCGTCACCAAGGGCAAGTCGATGATCAGCGAGGAGCTCGGCATCAACGAGCACCTCGAAGGCCACGGGATCGAGCCGGTGGAGACCGACCTCGGCGAATACATCATCCAGCTCCGCCACGAGGCGCCGAGCCACATCATAGCCCCCGCCTTCCACCTCAACCGCGAGGATTGGGAGGCGAGCTTCCGCAAGTCGCACACCGACCTGCCGGCCGACCGGGTGTTCGGCGAGCGGCGCGACATCCTCACCGAAGCGCGCACCCGGCTGCGTCAGCGCTTTCTCGCGGCGGATGTCGGCATCACCGGCGCCAACTTCCTGATCGCCGAGACCGGCAGCAGCGTGATCGTCACCAACGAGGGTAACGGCGACCTCACGCAGACCCTCCCGCGTGTCCACATCGTGCTGGCCTCCATCGAGAAGGTGGTGCCGACCTTGGAGGACGCGACGAGCCTGCTGCGCCTGCTGGCGCGCTCGGCCACCGGCCAGGATTTCTCGGTGTACACGACTTTCAGCACCGGCGGCCGCCGTCCCGACGACCTCGACGGGCCGGCGGAGTACCACGTCGTGCTGGTCGACAACGGCCGCTCGGCCATGCTCGGCACCGAGTTCGGCGAGATGCTGCGCTGCATCCGGTGCGCGGCGTGCATGAATCACTGCCCGGTCTACGGCGCCGTCGGCGGCCACGCCTATGGCTGGGTGTACCCCGGGCCGATGGGCAGCGTGCTGACACCCTCCTTGATCGGCGTGGACCAGGCCGGGCACCTGCCGAACGCTTCGACCTTCTGCGGCAAGTGCGAGAGCGTGTGCCCGGTGAAAATCCCGCTGCCGAAGATGATGCGGCACTGGCGCGAGCGCGAGTTCGAGCGGCATCTCACCCCTACGGTGGTGCGGAGCAATCTCGGCCTCTGGGCATGGTTCGCGCGACGTCCGGCGGCATACCGGCTGGCAACCCGCGCGGCGGTGGCAACCCTCGGGCTGATGGGGCGGCGACGCGGGCGGTTCGTCTCCTTGCCGCTTGCCAAGGGGTGGACCGGCGGGCGCGACCTGCCGGCCCCGGAAGGGGACACGTTTTTCGCGCGATATGCGAAAGCGCAGCGAGACCGGGTCGGGCGGTGAGCAAGGATGTCGTGCTGGGCGCGATCCGCCGCGGACTCCGACGTGGCCCGCTCTCCGCCGATCGAGCGCAGCCGCTGCGCGACCGGCTGGCGCGCCATCCGCGCCACCTGATCCCCTCGCGCAGCCGTCTTCCGCACGGCGACCAAGTCGCGCTATTCGTCTCCAACGTGGAGCGGGAGTACGGCACCGTGATCCGCCTGCCTGACGCGGCTGCCGTGCCGGGCGCAGTCACCGATTACTTGGCTATGCAGAACCTGCCGTCCGCGCTGGCGATGGCGCCGCATCCGGCATTGCGTGCGGTGCCGTGGTCGGAGCGGCCGCTGCTCCACATCCGGGAAGGCCGCGCCGAGGGCAGCGATGTGGTCAGCCTGCAGCATGGGTTCGCCGGCATCGCCGAGACCGGCACCTTGATGCTCCCCTCGGCACCCGAGCGTCCCACCACCCTGAACCTGCTGGCAGAGACCGCCCTCGTCCTGCTGCGGGCGAGCAGGGTGGTCGGCGCCTACGAGGAAGCGTGGGACCTGCTGCGGGCCGAGTACGGCGAGGGCGTCATGCCGCGTAACGTCATGCTGGTGACGGGGGTGTCGCGCTCGGCGGATATCGAGCAGACCCTTGAACTCGGAGCGCATGGCCCGCGACGGCTGCACGTCCTGCTCTTGGATGACGTCGGCCACGATCAACCGTGAACGAAGCGCGGCCGACGCGGACCCCGCTCACCGAAACCGATCGCTCCGAATGGGCGCACTACGCCCGCCACGTTATCCCGCTTCCCGGACGCGTGCGGCCCGAGGCTCCACTCCCGACAATCCAGCCGGCGTCGCCCGGTCCACGCCCGCCACCGCCGGCCCGACTCCTCGTACCTCGCCCGGCGGCCCCGGTTCCGGCGGTCGGTGTGCAGCCGCCGGGGATCGACACCGCGACCTGGCAGAAGTTCCCCACCGGCAAGCTTGCCGCAACGCGCACGCTCGACCTGCATGGGCGGACGGCGCAGCGCGCCTATCATGCCCTGGAGGCGTTCCTGCGCGCGGCGCATTCCGACCGGCTGCGCTGTGTCGAGGTGATTACCGGGCGCGGCAGGGGCGAGGAAGGCGGCGTGCTGCGGCGCGAGCTGCCGTTCTGGCTCGGCCTACCTCAGCTCCGCCCGTTGATCCTGGCGGCGGCGCACCCGCACCCCGCCAACCCCGGCTCCGTCCGATTGCTGCTGCGCCGCGTGCGATAAGGCAGCGGACAGGACGTTGCGCGCCTGGGCGCAGCCCGGCACCATCCGGGTGGCGCCCGTTCAGAAGCGCGCGGGGAGGATGCATGACACGATCGATCGGACGCCGGCAGCTTGCGCTCGGCACGGCGCTGGCCGCAGGTTTGCCGCTGTTCGGCATCGTCCGCGCCCGCGGCGACGCGCCGGAGTTCAGCTACAAGCTCGGCAACGACAATCCGATGTCGCACCCGCTCACCTTGCGGTCGCAGGAGGCGGTCGAGCGGATCAAGAATGAAAGCCACGGCCGGCTCGAGATCGCGTTGTTCCCGAACAACCAGCTCGGCGGCGACACCGACATGCTGTCGCAGCTCCGCTCGGGCGCGCTCGAATTCTTCACACTGTCCGGCGGCATCCTCTCGACCCTGGTGCCGGTGGCGTCGATCTACGGCGTCGGTTACGCCTTCAAGGGCTACGGGGAGGTCTGGCCGGCGATGGACGGTGAGCTCGGCGCGTTCATCCGGGCCGCGGTCGCCAAGGCCGGCATCCACACGTTCGAGAAGGTGTGGGACAACGGCTTCCGCCAGATCTCGTCCAGCACGCACCCGATCAACGGCCCCGACGACCTGCACGGCTTCAAGATCCGCGTGCCGGTGAACCCGCTCTATCTCAGCACCTTCGAGGCGCTTGGCGCGTCGCCTACTTCGATCAACTTCAGTGAGGTTTATTCGGCGCTGCAGACCAAGATCGTCGAAGGCCAGGAGAACCCACTGGTCAACATCTTCACGGCCAAACTGTTCGAGGTGCAGAGATACGTGTCGATGACGCGGCACATCTGGGACGGCTACCTGTTCCTGGCCAACATGCGCGCCTGGAAGGCCCTTCCCTCCGATTTGCAGGAGATCGCCGCGCGCAACTTCAACCGCTCCGCCCTCGACGAGCGACAGGACATCGCCAAAGTCGACACGACGTTGCGGGCGGAGCTTGAGAAGAAGGGGTTGGTGTTCAACGAACCCGATCCGGTGCCGTTCCAGAAGGCGCTCGCGAAATCTGGCTTCTACGACAAGTGGCGCGACAAGTACGGCCGCGAGGCCTGGGCCGCGCTGCAGAAATACGCGACCGGGATCGCGACGGGCTGAGGTAACGATCCATGGAACAAACGACGACGTGACGACACCTACGCGCTCGGGCCACGAGGGCCACTGCCCGATGCTCAGCGGATGACATCGGTATTACCGGGCGTTCAATCCCGAACGCTTGCGCAGCAGAAAACGTTGCGTCCCCTCCAGCACCAGTTCACGCCGCTGGTTGTGCACGGTGCTCCGCAGCCCGACGACGCCGGTGGTCCGGCCGGGGGTGAGTTCGCCGATTTCGAGCGCCGGATAGACCGTGTCGTTGGCAAACACCGGCTTATGGAACCGGCTCGACTGCTCGAGGAAGCCGACCAGCGACTCTTCCACCATGTAGGGGAACAGCCCGGCGCCGGGCGCGGTCTGGATCAGCGTCTGGAAGCCGTGCGCGAGCATGTGAGGCATCCCGCGCGAGCGGCAGTATTCCGCATCGTAGTGCACCGGATGCGCGTCCCCGCTGGCCGCCTGGAAGGCGAGGAACACGGCCTCCGTCATGGTCCGGCTCGGCAGCACGAAGCGCTCGCCTAGGGTGAAATCCTCGAACCAGCGCTGCGTCGGCACCATGCGATGCTGTACCGGATCGAACTCGCTCACAACGCGCCTGCGCCGCGCAGGTCGGCGATGGCGGCATCCGTGTAGCCGAGCTCGCGGAGCACGAGGTCCGTGTGCTCCCCGAGCGCGGGCACGTCGCCCATGACGGCCTCGAAGTCGCCGAAGGTGAACGGCGGCAGCAGCGCGCGAATCGGGCCGCCGGGCGTGCCCACTTTCCGCCAGCGGTCACGCGCGGCGAGTTGGGGGTGGTCCCACACGTCCATCGGTTCGTTCAGTCGGCCGTTGGCGATCCCGGCCTGGTCAAGCAGCGCCACCACGTCCTGCGACGTCATGGTGGTGAACAGCGCCTCGATCAGCGCGGTCAGCTCGGGGCGGTTCTCCACCCGCGCCTTGTTGGCCGCGAAGCGCGGGTCGTCCGCGAGCTCCGGGCGGCGCAGCACGTCGCGCGCGAAGGTCGCCCACTCGCGGTCGTTCTGCAGGCCGAAGATCACCTGCCCGTCGCCGGTGCGGTGCGCGCCGTACGGGGCCACCAGCGGATTGCTGTTCGCCTCGCGCTGCCACGGCAAATTTCCGTACGCGGCACGATACATCGGATAGTGCATCCACTCGGCAAGCGCCTCCAGCATGGCAACCTTCACCGACGCGCCCTGCCCGGTGCGCTCGCGCCGCAGCAGCGCGGCGAGGATGCCCTGGTGCGCGTACGTGCCGGTGCAAATATCGGCGAGCGAGACGCCGACCCGCGCCGGCTGCTCGGGCGTGCCGGTGATGCTGATGACGCCGGATTCCGCCTGAATCAGCAGGTCGTAGGCTTTCTTCTGCGCATACGGGCCGCTCTCGCCGTAGCCGGAGATGTCGCAGACGACGATGCGGGGGTTCTTCGCCGACAGCGTCTCGTATGAGAGGCCGAGCCGGGCCGCCGCACCAGGGGCCACGTTCTGCACCACCACGTCGGCGCGCGCGACCAGGGCGCCCAGGATGTCGCGGGCGCGGGCATGCTTGACGTCGAGCGTGACGCTCTGCTTGCCACGATTGAGCCAGACGAAATTGGTGGACTGCCCGTGCGCCGCGCTGTCGTAGCCGCGGGCGAAGTCACCCGCGCCGGGGCGCTCGATCTTGACCACGCTGGCCCCGAGATCGGCCAGATGGCGCGTGCAGATCGGCCCCGCGACCGCGTGTTCCAGCGACACGACGCGCATGCCTTCGAGTGGCCGCATGGTTTGGTCCTCCCCTTTTGAAGCACCCTCACCCAACCCCCTCCCGAGGGAGAGGGCTCTCTGCTCCCTCTCCCTTCGCGAGAGGGCCGGGGTGAGGGTCAGCCCGGCTTGCCGTTCACGTACGGCTTCAGCGCCGCGTAGATCGTGGCGTTTGCCGGCGTCGGGACGCCGTGCTCGCGGCCGAGCGCCACCACCTTGCCGGCAAGCCACGGCAGCTCGATCCGGTTGCCGCGCTCGAGATCGACCGCCATCGAGGCGCGGCCGGCGGCCGGGAAAGCCCCGACATCGCCCATGCGCTTCTCGATGAGCTCGTCGGGCAGATCGACGCCGCGCGCGCGTCCGACCGCGAGCACCTCGCCCATCACGGTGCGATACAGCGCCAACAGGTCCGGGTCGTCGCGCAACTTGCCGACCGGCAGACGCGTGATCGCCGTAATGCTGCTCATCGCCACGAGCAGGATGAACTTCTCCCACAGCGCCCGCTCGATATTGCCGGTAAGCATGGCGTCGAACCCGGCCTGCTTGCACAGCGCGAGGAACCGCTCGCCGCGCGGGCTCGCCCGACCGTCCATCTCGCCGAACACGAGGCGCTGCAGCGTGCCGGTCTGTCGGATCACGCCGGGCTCGGCAATCGCGGCGCTCACCTGCGCCACGCCGCCCATGACGGCGTTGGCGCCGAGGATAGGCGTGAGGCGCGAACTGGCGTCGATGCCGTTCTGCAGCGGCACCACCGCCGTGTCCGCCCCGACAATCGGGCGGATGGCCTCGCCCGCGCTCTCGACGTCCCACAGCTTGACGCAGAACAGCACCAGGTCCACCGGGCCGATGGAGGCGGGATCGTCCGTCGCCTTCGCCGGCCGCACGACGATCTCCGGCCGGCCGCCCTCGACCCGCAGCCCCCGCTCGCGGATCGCCGCGAGATGGGCGCCGCGCGCAACGAACGTCACGTCCGCCCCGGCTTGGGCGAGCGCTGCCCCGAACGTGCCGCCGACGCCACCCGAACCGATCACCGCGATGCGCATGTCCGTCACTCCGTCATCTCCCGTCGCTGGTGCGGCCGATCGGCGGCACCTCGTCCGTCATCCCGGCGAGCACCTCGGCCACGTGGCGCACGCTCACGGGGCTGCCCTCGCGCGACAGCCGGCCGGCGATGTTGAGCAGGCAGCCGAGATCGCCGGCCAGCACCGTTTCGGCGCCGGTCGCCGCGATGTCGCGCGCCTTGTCGGCCACCATGCGTACCGAGATGTCGGGGTACTTCACGCAGAACGTGCCGCCGAAGCCGCAGCAGATCTCGGGCTCGCTCATCTCCGTCACCGGCACGCCCATCTCGCGCAGCAAGCGCCGCGGCTGTTCCTTGATGCCGAGCTCGCGCAGGCCCGCGCAGGCGTCGTGATACGTCACTGCGCCGCCGCTCCATTCCGCCGGCATGACGTCCACGCCGCGCACATCGGTCAGAAAGCTGACCAGTTCGTACGTGCGCGCGGCGAGCGCGTCAGCGCGGGCCCGCAGGTTGGGGTCGTCATCGAACAGGTGCGGCAGGTGCTGGCGCAGCATCCCGCCGCAGGACCCCGACGGCACCACGACGTAATCGTAGCCGCCGAACGTGTCGAGGATGGCGCGCGCCAGATCCTTCGTCGTCGCGCGGTCGCCCGAGTTGTAGGCCGGCTGGCCGCAGCAGGTCTGCGCCCGCGGCACCTCGACCTGGCAGCCGGCCTGCTCCAGCAACCGGATTGCGGCGAAGCCGACAGTCGGGCGGTGCAGGTCGACGAGGCAGGTGACGAACAGGGCGACGCGGGGCTGCGGCATCGCGGCAATCTAGGCCGCCGCCGCCGCACCCGCTACCCGGTCACACCTGGTCGTAGTCGATGACCACGCGCGGGCTCGTCGGGTGCGCCTGGCAGGTCAGCACGAAACCCGCCTGCAACTCCCAGGGTTCCAGCGAGAAATTCACCTCCATCTCTGTCGTCCCCTCTAGCACGCGCGCCCGACAGGTGCTGCACATGCCGCCCTTGCAGGCGTACGGCAGGTCGAGGCCCGCCCGCAGCGCCGCATCCAGCACCGACTCACCTTGCGCGACGGGCACCTCGGCCCGCCTACCGTCAACGACGAGAGCGGCGGTCGCGTACGGGATTTCGGTCTGCACGGGCGCGGGTTTGACGCGCGGCTTGCCGCCGAGCGCGGAGACGAAGCGCTCCACGTGCACCTGGCCGGGCTCGAGGCCGAGGTCGAGCAGCGTGGCCTCGACCTCGTCGCTCATTCCGGCCGGTCCGCAGATGAAGGCGTGGTCCACGATCTCCACAGGAACGAGATGACGTAGCAGCAAGCGCACCTTCTCCACGTCGAGCCGCCCGTTCAGGACCGGAACGTCCTGCTGCTCCCGGGAAAGCACGTGGAACACCGAGAAGCGGTTCAGATAGCGATCCTTCAGCTCCTCCAGCTGCTCACGGAACAGCATGTCGCCGGTCGAGCGGTTGCCGTAGAACAGGAACACGCGGCTGCGCGCCTCCCGGCTCAGGATGCCCCGCGCGATCGAGAGTATCGGCGTGATGCCGGACCCTGCCGCGAAGCCCACATGGACCCGCGCCTCGCCCGGCGCATACGCGACGCCGAAGCGCCCGGTCGGGGTCAGCACATCGAGCACGTCGCCCGCGCTGATGCCGCTGTTCGCCCAGGCGGAAAACGTGCCGCCATCCACGCGCTTGACCGCGATGCGCAACTCGCCGTCATCCGGACCCGAGCAGATCGAGTAGGAGCGGCGCACCTCCTCACCTTCCAGGTGCTTGCGCAAGGTGAGATACTGGCCGGCGACGAACTGGAAATCAGGCCGCAGATGCGGCGGGACCTCGAAGGCGATCGACACCGCATCCGGCGTCTCCCGCCTCAGATCGGCAATCCGCAGGTGATGGAATCGCGGCGTCACGGGGGACATGACGGCCTCAGTGGCACTTGAAGTAGTCGAACGGCTCCCGGCAGCTGTTGCAGCGCCAGAGCGCCTTGCACGAGGTCGAGCCGAACTCGGACAGCAGGCCCGTGTCGGCCGAACCGCAATTCGGGCAATCCACCTCCTCGGCGCCGAACAGCGCCCGGCGACCGCCGCCCTGCCTGGGGGGTGCGATGCCGCATTCGCGCAGCTTGCGCCGCCCCTCTTCCGACAACCAATCCGTCGTCCAGGCGGGTGACAGAATCGTTCGCACCCGCGCGTCCGGTATGCCGGCCCTCTCGAGCGCCATCTCGATGTCGAGCTGGATCATGTTCATCGCCGGGCAGCCGGAATAGGTGGGCGTGATGGTGACCTCGATCCTGCCGTCGCGCACCAAGACGGCGCGCAGAACGCCGAGGTCGGCGATGGTGAGCGCCGGGATTTCGGGGTCGCACACCGTCTCCACCGCCCTCAGCGCCCGCTGCCGCAAGGCATCGCTGCCCGCCTCGGCCCGCGCGTTCACCAGGTCGACCCGGGGTAGGTGCGCTGCAGATGCTGCATGACGCTGAGCAGCAGGCCGAGATGCTCGCTGTGCCGGCCGGATCGGCCGCCGCTCTGCATCCACTGTTTCGCGGGCCGAGTCAGCGTCGCTCGGGACAGTACCGAATCCACGGTGTTATCCCAGGTTTCGCGCAACGTCGCCGGATCGGCGGCGACGCCCGCGGCGACGAGGGAGCGCTCGGCGGCGTCGCACTCGAACATCTCGCCCGTGTAGCTCCAGAGCTGGTCCACCGCCTCCTGCGCCCGCGCGTGGCTCTCCTCGGTGCCGTCGCCGAGGCGGATCACCCATTCCGCGGCATGCCGGAGATGATAGGCGCTCTCCTTCTCCGATTTTGCCGCAATGGCGGCCAGCGTGCCGTCCCCGCTCGACATCATCGCGCGCCAGTAGGGATCGGCGAACGCGGAATAGAGCAGCTGCCGCACCATGGTCTGGCCGAAGTCGCCGTTGGGGTGCTCGGCCAGCAACAGGTTGCGATACTGCGGCGCGTCGCGCAGGTAGGCGTAGTCGTCCTCGTCGTTGCCGTCGGCCTTCAGCTCGGCGACGAAGGTGTAGAGCGATCGCGCCTGCCCAATCAGGTCGAGCCCGATGTTCCCGAGGGCCATCTCCTCCTCGAGAATTGGCCCGTGGCCGACCCACTCGGACAAACGATGGCCGAGTACCAGCGCGTCATCCGCGCGGCGCAGCACGTAGAGGACCAGCGGGGTCTCATTGACCGTGATAGAGGTCGTCGGCATGTCACATATGGTCGACTTCGTCCGGCAGGTCATAGAAGGTCGGATGCCGGTACGCCTTCGACATGGTGGGCTCGAACATCATCTCCTTGTCCGCCGGGTCCGACGCGACGATCGCATTCGACGGCACGATCCAGATCGATAAGCCCTCGCCGCGCCGCGTGTAGAGATCGCGCGCGGCCTGCAACGCGAGCGTCGCGTCGGAGGCGTGCAGCGAACCGACGTGCTTGTGCGCCAGGCCGTTCCGGCTCCGGATGAAGACCTCCCAAAGCGGTGTGTTCGGAGTTTTGGACTCGGGCATCGGGATTACCTCGCGTGTTTCGCGTCGCGTCAATGATCAGGCGGCGAGCTGCCTGGCACCATGCTTTGCGGCATAGGCAGCCGCGGCCTCGCGCACCCAGGCGCCCTCCTCGTGCGCGCGCCGGCGCGCCACGATCCGCTCGCGATTGCAGGGGCCGTTGCCGGCGAGGACCTGCCGGAACTCCTCCCAATCGATCGGGCCGTGGCGCCAATGTCCGCGCGGCGCACCGTCGGAGGATCCGCCATCATCCTCCTCGAACCGAAGGTCGGGGTCGGGAACGGTCAGGTCGAGGAAGTGCGCCTGGGGCACCGTCGCGTCCACGAACTTCTGACGCAGCTCATCGTTCGAGAAGCGCTTGATCTTCCATTTCGTCGATTGGTCGCTGTGCATGCTGTCGCTGTCCGGCGGACCGAACATCATCAGGCACGGCCAAAACCAACGATCGAGCGCGTCCTGCGCCATGGCTTTCTGCTCGGGCGTGCCGCGGCACAAGGTGAGCATGATCTCGTAGCCTTGGCGCTGGTGGAAGCTTTCCTCCTTGCACACCCGGATCATGGCTCGCGCATACGGGCCGTAGGAGCAGCGGCAGAGCGGGATCTGGTTCATGATCGCCGCCCCATCCACCAGCCAGCCGATCGCGCCGATGTCGGCCCAGGTGAGGGTCGGATAGTTAAAGATCGAAGAATACTTCGCCTTTCTGGTCAGGAGTTCGTCGAACATCTCCTCGCGGCTTTTTCCAAGCGTCTCGGCGGCGGCGTAGAGATAGAGCCCGTGGCCGGCCTCGTCCTGCACCTTGGCAAGCAGGGTGGCCTTACGGCGTAGAGTCGGCGCGCGGGTGACCCAGTTCCCCTCCGGCAGCATGCCGACGATCTCGGAATGCGCGTGCTGGCTGATCTGGCGGACCAACGTCTTACGGTACGGCTCGGGCATCCAGTCATTCGCCTCGATCCGCTCCTCGCGGTCGACCCGCTGCTGGAACCGCTCCGCGCGTGCGGAGTTCTCGGCTGACTCGATCGAGCCGGAACCATCGGGGCCGGACAAGCCTTGGGTGTACATTACGCCCTCCGTGTCGCATTACCTACGCGATATAAGTCCCCGCGCGGGCTATAGAAGCTGTTTTCGGGTGAGTGGCTTGGCAGCCTGCGCTCATCGTTTCCTGCGCTCATCGTTTAAGGATGGAGCCGAGCACGCCCCGCAGCACCGCGCGGCCGACCTGGGTGCCGACCTGGCTGCCAACGCTCCGGGCGATCGACTTCACCATCGCTTCGCCAACGCCCTGCCGGCCACCGTGGCTTCCGAACAGGCTGCCAAGGACCCCGCCATCGCCCTTCGTCACGGCTGGAGCCCGGTAGCGCGGCGCGGGCGGGTTCCACCTCGGCTCCGGTGTCGGCGCGGGCGCCGCGAGAGGGCGGTCACGCAAGCCCCAAGGATCATCCTCTCGCTGCTGCGGCGCACCCCAGGGCGAGTGCGGCGCGTCGTCCGCCACCGTGGTGGCGCGGCCCTGCAAGCGTTCGTAGGCGGAGTAGCGGTCGACCGGCGTGTCGTATTTCGTGCCGATCGGGCTTTGCCCGACAGTCGTCGCGCGCTCTTCGGGGGTGATGACGCCGATCCTCCCGTGCGGTGGACAGATACGCGCACGCTCGACGATGCCCGGGACCCCGCCCGGCCCCAAGGTGGATACCAGCGCCTCGCCGACCGCGAGTTCGGTGATCACCACCTCCGTCTTGAACCGGGGGTTCGGGCGAAACGTCTCGGCCGCCGCCCGCACCGATTTCTGCTCAACCGGCGTGAAGGCGCGCAGCGCGTGTTGCACCCGGTTGCCGAGCTGGCCGAGCACGCCGGGCGGCACGTCGGCCGGGTTCTGGGTTACCAGGTAAACCCCGACGCCCTTGGAGCGGATCAGCCGCACGACCTGCTCGATCTTGCTGACAAGCGGCTTCGGCGCATCGCGGAACAACAGATGCGCCTCATCGAAGAAGAACACGAGCTTCGGCCGGTCGAGGTCGCCCACTTCCGGCAGCTCCTCGAACAGCGCCGACAATAGCCAGAGCATGAACGTGGCGTAGAGCCGCGGACTCGCGACCAGCTTGTCGGCGGCGAGCACGTTGACCGCGCCGCGGCCGTCAGGCGTGACCAGCAGCAAGTCCGCGAGATCCAGCGCGGGTTCGCCGAAGAAGGGTTCACCGCCGGCTTGTTCCAGGGTGAGCAACTTGCGCTGGATGGTACCTACGGACGCCTTGCTTACATTGCCGTAGCTCGTGGCGAGCCCATCCGCCCGGGAGGCGACATACACGAGCACCGCTCGAAGGTCCTTGTAGTCGAGCAGCAACAAGCCTTCGTCGTCGGCAAGCTTGAACGCGATGCTCAGCACGCCTTCCTGCGTGTCGTTCAGCTCCAGCATCCGGCCGAGCAGCATCGGCCCCATCTCCGCGACCGTCGCGCGCACCGGATGGCCCTGTTGACCGAATACGTCCCAGAACACCGTCGGGGAGGCACCGTAGGCGAAATCGGTCAGGCCGAGAGAAACCGCCCGCTGTTCGAGCTTCGGGTTCGGCGTGCCCGCCTGGCTGATCCCCGCGAGGTCGCCCTTGATGTCGGCGCAGAACACCGGAACGCCGGCCGCGGAGAAGCCCTCCGCGAGCACCTGCAAGGTGACGGTCTTGCCCGTTCCGGTGGCGCCTGCGATCAGGCCGTGCCGGTTGGCAAGCCTGAGGCTGAGCCTGACCGGCGCGTCGCCTTGCCCGATCAGGATGGTCGGGTCATCGCTCGCAACGCTCATGGCTTCACGCCTCCACTCCGACCAATTATCTAGCCGGTGCCCCGGGCACGCGGCTAGCGTTACAGTATAGTCAGTCCCTGCTTGCGCCGTGGTGCCGGGAAAGCGACGTCGATCGCCGCGAGATCGTCGCCGGTCAGCACCAGGTCGGCTGCCGCCGCATTCTCCCGGACATGCGCCGAGTCGCCTGCCTTGGGAATGGAAATCACCGTCGAGCTGCGCAGGCTCCAGGCGATCGCCACCTGCGCGGGCGTCGCGTCATGCCGGTCGGCTACCTCGATCAGCGCGGCGGAGCGGAGCACGTGTCCCGCCTGGCCCACAGGAGAATATGCCATCACCGGCAGGCGCCGCCGCGCGCACCAGGGCAGCAGGTCGAACTCGGTGCTCCGAGCTGACGGATTGTAGAGCACCTGGTTCGTCGCGCAGGCATCGCCCCCGGCCAACGCGAAGAGTTCCTCCATGTCGCCGGTATCGAAGTTCGAGACGCCCCAGGCGCCGATCTTGCCGGCTTCGCGGAGCGCCTCGAAGGCGATCACCGTTTCGGCGAGCGGCACGGAGCCGCGCCAATGCAGGAGGTAGAGGTCGATCCGATCCGTGCCGAGCCGCTTGAGGCTGCGGTCGCACGCCTGCGGCACGCCCCCGCGGCTGGCGTTGTGCGGATAAACCTTGCTGACGATGAACACGCGGTCGCGCTGGCCGGCAATGGCGCGACCGACCACCTCCTCGGCGCCGCCGTCGCCATACATCTCGGCGGTGTCGATCAGACTCATGCCGAGATCGATCCCGAGCCGCAGCGCCGTCTCCTCCTCGCGCGCGGGACGACGGCCCTCGCCCATCTTCCACGTACCTTGCCCGATGGCGGGCACCTCCCGTCCGTCCGGCAGCCGAACCGTGTGCGTGGCCTTCTCCCGTCCAATCTCGATCAATCCGCACGACAGCGTTCGTCCCCGACCTTATCGTTGCATTGACATGGTTTTGACCGGAAGCTACCCCGCCAGCCCATGTAAGCCATACCGCCGCGCGGCAACGCACCGGCGCTCCGGGAACTTTGCAATGCCGGTCCATGCTTTCGTCTTTCCCGGTCAGGGCAGTCAATCCGTCGGCATGGGACGCGCGCTCGCGGACGCGTTCCCGGTCGCCCGGGAAGTGTTCCAGGAGGTCGACGAAGCGCTCAAGCAGAAGCTATCGAAACTTATGTTCGAGGGGCCGGCGGAGACGCTGACCCTCACCGAAAATACCCAGCCGGCGCTGATGGCGATGTCGCTTGCCGTGCTGCGCGTGCTTGAGACCGAGGGGGGATTCCGCCTGCAGCGGAAATCGGCGCTGGTGGCCGGGCACTCGCTTGGCGAGTACAGCGCCCTCGCCGCGACCGGCGCGTTCACCATCCCCGATGCGGCACGGCTGCTACGGCTGCGTGGCCAGGCCATGCAGAAGGCGGTGCCTGCGGAGGCCGGCGCGATGGCGGCGCTGCTGGGTGCCGACATGGTCCAGGCCGAAGAACTTTGCGCGGCGGCCGGACCGGTGCCGGATAGCGAAACGGGCGAAATCGAGGTGATCGAGACCGCCAACGACAATGGCGGCGGCCAGCTTGTCGTCTCGGGCCACAAGGGCGCGATCGACCGCGCCATTGCGATGGCGCCCGACCTGGGCGTGCGCCGCGCCATGCTGCTGCCGGTCTCGGCGCCGTTTCATTGCTCGCTGATGGCTCCGGCTGCCGAGGCAATGGCCGAGGCGCTGGAACGGTGTCCGCCGCGCCAGCCGGTGGTGCCGGTGGTGCCCAATGTGTCTGCCTCGAAAACGACCGATCCGGCCGAAATCCGTGAGCTGCTGGTCAAGCAGGTGACGGCGACGGTGCGCTGGCGCGAGAGCGTGCTGGCGATGGCGGCGATCGGCATCAACAGCTTCGTGGAACTTGGTGCCGGCAAGGTGCTGGCCGGGCTTGTCAAACGGATCGCCCCGGAAGCCGCCGCCAGCTCGGCGGCAACCCCGGCCGAGATCGAAGCCTTGCTGAAGTCGCTGTGAGCATGTTTGGTCTGAGCGACAAGGTGGCTCTTGTCACCGGCGCCTCGGGCGGCATCGGCGCGGCGATCGCGCGGGCTTTGCATGCGCAAGGGGCTGTCGTCGTGCTGTCCGGCACGCGGGATGAGGCGCTTGCTGCCCTGGCGGGCGAGTTGCGCGAGCGAGCGCATGTCTGCCCGGCCGACTTGCGCGACCCTCTGGCCGCCGACACGCTGGTTGAGACCGCCGAAGCTTTGGCCGGACCGCTTGCGATCCTGGTGAACAATGCTGGCCTGACGCGCGACATGCTGGCGCTACGGATGCGCGACGAGGACTGGAACGCTGTGCTGGAGGTCGACCTGGCCGCGCCGTTCCGCCTTGCCCGCGCCACATTGCGCGGGATGCTGCGTCGGCGCGCCGGCCGCATCATCAATATCAGCAGCATCGTCGGCGCCACCGGCAACGCCGGACAGGTCAACTATGCCGCAGCCAAAGCCGGGCTGGTCGGGATGAGCAAGGCGTTGGCGCAGGAGGTGGCCTCGCGCGGCGTGACCGTAAACGTCGTTGCTCCCGGCTTCATCCAGACCTCGATGACCGAGGTGTTGAGCGAAGCCCAGCGTGCCAAGCTTTCTGGGGCGATCCCTCTTGGTCGGCTCGGTCAGCCCGCGGACATTGCGGCCGCAGTCGCCTACTTGGCTTCCGAGGAGGCGGCCTGGGTGACTGGGGCGACGCTGCATGTGAATGGTGGGATGGCGATGCTCTGAGGGCTCGGCGGGGCGCCGCCGCCCGTGTTGGCTGTATGATACGAACCATGCTAAGCGCCCCCAGAGCTTCGCCTGGGTGAGGCGGGGGCGCCGAAGGTCTGGCGCGCCGCCGGCAATGCGAACGACCGGGCGGGGAACGCGGACCCCGCGAGGCTACAGATGCAGGAGTTGCAGATTCGATGAGCGAGATCGCCGACAAGATTAAGAAGATCGTGGTGGAACATCTTGGCGTCGAGGAGTCCAAGGTCACACCCGAGGCTTCATTCATCGACGATCTCGGCGCCGACAGCCTCGACACCGTCGAACTGGTTATGGCTTTCGAGGAAGCGTTCAGCGTCGAGATACCCGAGGATGCGGCGGAGAAGATCAGCACCGTCAAGGACGCGATCGACTACATCGAGAAGCAGAAGTCGGCCTGATCTGAACGGCGGGACACGGGCGATGCGTCGCGTGGTGGTCACCGGGATGGGCGTAGTCAGCCCGCTGGGCATCGGGGTGGAGCCGGTCTGGCGCCGGCTTATCAACAGCGAGTCGGGCATCGGAGCGATCCAGTCGTTCGACACCTCCAACCTGACCTGCAAGGTGGCGGGCCAGGTGCCGCAGGGCACCAAGGCGGACGGCAAGCTCGACCTAGCCGAATGGATCCCAGCCAAGGACCAAAAAAAGATGGATCGCTTCATCCATCTGGCGATGGTCGCGGGAACCGAGGCCGTGGAGGATTCCGGCTGGAAACCGGAATCCGAGGAGGATCGTTGTGCCACCGGCGTCATGATCGGCTCGGGCATCGGCGGATTGCCGGCGATCTACGAGGCCTCGGTCCAAGTGTACGAGGGGAAGGCGCGGCGCCTGTCGCCGTTCTTCATTCCATCGGCGCTCATCAACCTTGCCTCCGGCCAGATCTCCATCAAATACGGCTTCAAGGGACCCAACCACGCAGTCGTCACGGCTTGCGCCACCGGCGTCCACGCGATCGGCGATGCTGCACGTCTCGTTATACTGGGCGATGCGGACGTGATGCTGGCCGGCGGCTCCGAGTCGGCGGTCTGTGAACTCGGAATAGCCGGCTTTGCGGCGTCCCGCGCGCTGTCCACCGGGTTTAACGACGAACCGACGCGCGCCTCGCGGCCTTGGGACAAGGATCGTGACGGGTTCGTGATGGGCGAGGGCGCGGCGATGCTGGTGCTGGAGGAATACGAGCACGCGAGAAAACGTGGTGCGAAAATTTACGCCGAGGTCAGCGGCTACGGCATGTCGGGCGATGCGCACCACATAACTGCCCCAGCCGAGGGACACGAGGGAGCGTTGCGGGCGATGCAGGCAGCGATGCGCAGCGCGACGATTGGGCCGGACCGCATCCATTACGTCAACGCGCACGGGACCTCCACGCCGACCGGCGACGACCTGGAACTGGAGGCGGTGGAGAAGTTGTTCGGCGACTCCGCAAGGGGGCTCGCGATGTCATCAACCAAGTCGGCAACCGGTCACCTGCTGGGCGCCGCGGGCGCCGTGGAGTCTGTCTTCTCCATCCTCGCCATTCGTGACAATATCGCGCCGCCGACCTTGAACCTCGATGAGCCGAGTAGGGCAAGCGTCATCGATCGGGTCGCCCACGTCGCCCAGGAACGGCCGATCACCACGACGCTTTCCAACAGCTTCGGCTTTGGGGGCACCAACGCCTGCATCATCTTCAGCTCCGTCTGACGCGCCGGGGCCTCGCCGCCGCAACCGGCCAGCGCTCCGATGGTTGTTCGGAGCGCTGTTCACCCTGAGTGCGGCAGCTTGGGGCGGCTGGCTTTATGCGGCGCACATGCTCGACGCGCCCGGGCCCTTGCCGGAAGCCCGCGCCCTGGTCGTTCCACGGGGCGGGGCAGCGCAGGCCGCTGAGGCGCTTGCGGAGGGGATGGTCGTCAGCCGACCGATGCCATTCCGATTGGCCGCGCTCTTAACGCAGCAGCAAGGAGCCTTGCGCGCCGGGGAGTTCGCATTCCCAGCACACGCCAGCTTGCGGGCGGTGCTGACAGTGCTGCGCACGGCGCATCCCGTCCAGCACCATGTTACGATCCCCGAGGGTCTGACGGTAAAGCAGGTGGTCGCCGTGCTCGACCGCGCGGAAGCGCTAACCGGCGACGTGCCCCTACCGCCCGAAGGAAGCGTGCTGCCAGAGACCTACGCCTACGAATACGGTGTGTCCCGCGCGTCAGTGCTTGATCGGGCTCGTGCCGCGTTGGAGCGCACGCTGCACGAGGCGTGGGCGGCCCGCGCTCCTGACCTGCCGCTCGTTTCGGCCCGGGATGCGCTGATCCTCGCCAGTATCGTCGAGCGCGAAACCGCTCGGCCGGACGAGCGCCCGCATGTGGCGGCCGTGTTTCTCAATCGGCTGCGCCTCGGGATGAAGCTGCAATCCGACCCGACGGTGATCTACGCCGCGAGCGGCGGAACTGGTAGCTTGGACCGGCCGCTCGGCCGCGCCGACCTTGACCGCGACGACCCGTTCAACACCTACCGCGTACGCGGGCTGCCGCCCGCCCCGATCTGCAACCCGGGCCTCGCCAGCCTGCACGCCGTGACGCAGCCTACGCCGAGCGACGACCTGTATTTCGTCGCCGACGGGACAGGCGGCCACGTGTTCTCCCGCACGCTCGACGAGCATGCGCGCAATGTCGCCCGCTGGCGGGCGCTTGGAGGGCCGACCACGGAGTTGCGCTGATTATTGTTGCCGATTTGTGCCGGAGTTCGGCAGGATCGCCTCGGATGAACGGCTCCAGGGGGCGATCGATGGATGGCTTACCGGGTGGCCCGCGGACCACGTGCGTGCTCGTGCTGCAAGGCGGTGGCGCTTTGGGATCGTATCATATCGGCGCCTATCGAGCATTGCAGGAGCACCGGTTCGAGCCGGACTGGGTGTGCGGGATCTCCATAGGCGCGATCAACGCCGCGGTGATCGCCGGCAACGCCCCGGAGCGGCGGCTGGAGCGGCTCCAGGCGCTCTGGGATGGGATCTCCTGGCCGGAACTCCTGCCCGTTGGCGACACGGTGGCGGCGCGACGGTGGACCAACACGCTAAGCCACGCCCAGGCTCTCACGTTCGGCCAGCCGGGTTTCTTCACGCCCCGGCCGATCAATCCCTATCTCGCGTTGCCCGGGCCGGGTGCGACCAGCTTCTACGACACCGCGCCGCTCTACCAGACCTTGAGAACGTTCGCCGACTTCGAGCGGCTGAACAAACCGAGTTCGACACGCCTGTCAGTGGGTGTCACGGATGTCGAGACCGGCGGCTTGGTCTTCTTCGATAATCGTCGCATGGCGGGTGGCTTCGGGCCGGAGCATGTCGTGGCGAGCGCGTCGTTGCCGCCCGGCTTCCCACCAACGCCGATTGGGGGAAGGCTGTATTGGACGGCGGCTGCGTCTCGAACACGCCGCTGGAAGCAGTGCTCGAGGACATGCCGCCTGGCCACACGGTGGTGTTCGCGATCGACCTCTGGAGCGCAAGCGGACCGGCGCCAGAAACAATGGACGAGGTGCAAGCGCGCGCCAAGCAGATCCTGTACGCCAGCCGCACCGCCCACCATGTCGATTCGATTGCGACGAAGGTCAACTTGCGACGCGCAATGCGGCAGCTCGCCGGCGACGGCCCGGGGACGGGAGCCAGCGACTCCGATCAGCGGATGGACATCGTCCACATCATCTACCATCCCAGCCAGGACCAGATCACCGCAAGCGACGCCGAGTTCTCCCGCGCTTCGATCGCGGAGCGGCGGGATGCCGGTTACGCGGACATGCGCCGCGCGCTCGGAGCGGCGCCTTGGCACCGTGCGCAAACGCCGGCGCCGCTGGGCTGCATGGTGCATCGGGTCACGCCGGACGCGATCACGACATTGGCCGAGCCGAACCTTGGTCGCACGACGGATCGCAAGGCGGCGGAGCTGCCAAGTTGACGCATTCCGCTGATGAAATCAGACCGCCATATGGCTGACCTTCTCCTCACCCAGGGTTTGGTAAACGAACCGGCGACGGCAACCGGCTTAGCGCCGTCCTGACCTATATCAACCACATGGCGAAATAGATTGTCCTGGTTAATGAATCGGGGTACGTGCGGAGCTCCCGTCGGCAAGGAGGCCCATCGGGAGCATGGAGACATCATACATGCCTACATCTGATACCAACGAGCAGCTGCTCGGAATGCTGCGGCACTCCATTACCGAGCTGGTTCGCCGAGAAGGACCGGATTTGACGGCGCGACAGCTGGCTACCTTCCTCATCTGCTATCTCGACAGCGAGGCGCAGACCGTGCGCGGGCTGGCCGCCCAATTGAACATCTCGAAGCCGGCGGTGACGCGGGCGCTGGACCGGCTGGTGGAATTCGACCTCGTCCGCCGCAAGGATGATCCGCTGGACAGGCGCAGCATCCTGGTCCAACGAACCCAGACGGGTGCCGGCTTCCTGCGCGAATTGCGCGGCATCACCAAGGAAGCGGCGGCACAGGCCCGCCATATTGTCACGCCAGCGCGAGCGATCGGCGAAATGCGCATCGTTAATAGCTAAAGATCTAACCGGGTACTGCTAGGCAAAAATCCCTCTAGCCCGACAGCCGTCACGAGTGTTTTTGATTGGTCGGAGTGAGAGGATTCGAACCTCCGGCCCCTGCGTCCCGAACACAGTGCTCTACCAGGCTGAGCTACACTCCGACCGAGCCGCGGCATATAGCGGCGGCCGCCTCGCTGGGCAAGGCACCGCGTCAGCCTCTCTACGGCAAACTGGACGCGCGGCCGGCGAGCCGTCAAACAGCGACCTCGGCCACACCCGATCGGAGCTTCCGCGTGCTGGATCGCATCCTGCTGACAAACGATGACGGCATCGACGCGCCGGGGCTGGCCGTCCTTGAGGATATCGCTGCCGCGCTGGCCCGCGAAGTATGGGTGGTGGCGCCGGAGCATGACCAGAGCGGCGTCTCCCATGCTGTCAGCCTGCATCACCCCGTCCGGGTGTCCGAGCGCGGACCGCGGCGGTTCGGCATCACCGGGACCCCCGGCGACTGCGCCGTCATGGGTGTCCGCCATCTCATGCGAGCCGGGCTGCCTCAATTGATCCTTTCCGGCGTGAACCGCGGAGCCAATCTCGGCATGGAAACCGTGTTCTCCGGCACCGTCGGCGGCGCGATGACCGGCATGATGCTCGGCGTGCCCTCGCTCGCGCTCAGCCAGGCCTACACGGATCACGGTCAGGTCCGATGGGAAACGGCGCGCACGCTCGGAGCCGGTGTTGTCCGTCAACTGCTCGGCTTGGGCTGGAGCGCGGAAACTTGCCTCAACATCAACTTCCCGGACGCAGCGCCGGACGAGTGCGGTCCCCCCACTTTGTGCCGGCAGGGCGTAGGCATGATCCGCGGCATGGACGTCGAGACCCGCACCGACCCGCGCGGGCTGACCTATCACTGGATCACATTCCGCCGTGGCCCTCGAGAACAAGGGCCGGAGAGCGACATCGACGTCCTGCGCGCTCAGCGGGTTGCGGTTACGCCGATCCGCTACGATCGCACTGACGAAGACGCGTTTCAGGCGCTCGCCGCGCATTTACCACGCCTGTCACGCTAGCGGTCCCACGATCCGCGTTCAGGGGCGTTCGGCGCCGCGCGTGTTGGTGTAGATCGCGAACAGGGTGTGAGACGCGCAGATGAAAAGGCGCGCGCGGTTCCGGCCGCCGAAAGTCAGGTTCGACACGGTGAACGGCACCTTGATGCGGCCGAGCAAATGACCGTCCGGCGCGATGCAGTGCACGCCGTCAGCGGCGCTGCTCCAGATATTGCCGTCCTCGTCGCAACGGAATCCGTCGGCAAAACCGGGAGAGACGGTGTGGAACACCCGCCCTTCCGACAACCGCACGCCGCCGTCCAGCACATCAAATACCCGTATGTGCCGCACCGGGTCGGGCGCGAACTGCGGCCCGCTTTCGGAGACATAGAGCAGCCTCTCGTTCGGCGAGAAGCACAGCCCGTTCGGCCCTTTGAAGTCCGTGGCCCTGACCCGCAAGCTGCCATCGCTCGGATCGAGGCGATACAACGTCGGCGGCAGCTCGGGTTCCTGTTTGCCGCCCTCGTAATCCGTGTTGATCCCGTAATGCGGGTCGCTGAACCAGATCGTGCCGTCCGAGCGGCAGACGACGTCGTTGGGCGAGTTCAGCCGTTTGCCGTGATATCGGTCGGCAAGCACGGTGATGCTGCCGTCCAGCTCCGTCCGGGTGATACAACGGTCACGGTGGGAGCAGCCGATCAATCGGCCCTGTTGGTCGCGCGTATGTCCGTTGGCGAAATGGGACGGCTGGCGAAACACCGAAATGCCGCCATCCTCGCTCCAGCGCAGGATCCGGTTGCCGGGGATGTCACTGACCAGCAAGCAATCGTGGTCGGCGAACCAGACCGGCCCCTCGAGCCACGCGAAGCCTTCCCCAAGCTTCACCAGCGGCGCGTTCGGCAGCACGTAGTGCCGAAAGCGCGGGTCGTGGATGTCGAAGCCCTCCATAGTCAGTTCGCGTGACACGGCGCGCGGCGAGGGTCGACGTGGAGCTGAACCGTCATGAGCACTGCAGGTACATCGCCGATCGTGCCGGAGCGGTGGCCCTTGCGGCCGTCCGTCTCGGTGCAGCCCTGATCCTCGCCCAACGAGAACTCGCCCGGCCCCTGCTCGATACGGCTCCCGTCCATGCTTTCGATCCACCAGCGCCCCGCTAACACGACAATCCATTGCGGGGCCGGATTCTCGTGCCACTCGCCCACCCAGCCTACGGGCTGGACGGTGACCACCACCGTCGCTTCCGTCCGTTGGTGCTTGTTGTTCCATTGGGGAGCCGCGCCCCCGACACCCTTCAACTCGAATTCGCTCAGTGCGCATTCGGTCTGATGGCTGGCCCCTTCGGCATCCGTCCAGAGATGCCAATAGGGAATGCGGGGCTTCGGTCCTGACTGTTCGGCCATCAAAGTCTCCCAGCTGGCGCGTTCGCCGGATCGTTGTCCCGCGCCGTGGTGTAGCAACGGCGTGCTGAGCAGGGTTGGCTGCTCGATCAGGCTGCCGGGGATGGCAGGCTGACGGTGATATCATCGCTGAGTGGAGCGATGGTTTCCAGTGTCCTGTAGCGGGTTCGCTGAACGGCCCACTCATCGTTCTGTTCGAGTAGCAAGGCGCCGATCAGCCGGGTGATGGCCGCCTCGTTTGGAAAGATGCCGAGCCTGCCCTCGGGCGGGCAAAGCCCGACCCGTGGGACATCGCTGCGCCGCTTGATCTCGCCGTTGAGCCGCTCGATCGGGTTGGTGGAATGTATCTTGGCCCGGTGCTGGGCCGGGAACCACCCTGGCATACAGATGCCGTTCGGGGGCCGTCCACCCCAACAGGCCGACACGATGCGGCGCGGGGTCTTGCCTGCGTATGCCAGGGCGTTGCGCATAAAGTGTACGCGGCAGCGCTGCCAGGTGGCGCTGAGGATCTTGGTGATGGCGGCTTTCAATCCCTCGTGGGCGAAGCGGCTCAAGGTTCCATCGACATCTGTCGATGGAATAGCCGCGGAGGGGTCGGAGACGACCAGCTTGGTGCCGCGCAGACCGCGCCGGGCGAGGCTGCGCAGGAACTCGACCCAGAACGGTTCGGCCTCGCTGTGGCCCGTGGTCATGCCGAGCACTTCGCGCCTAGCGTCGGTGTTGACGCCCACGGCCACGATGACCACGACCGAGACGATCTGATGGTTGCGCCGGGCCTTCACGTAGGTGGCATCCAGCCAGACATAGGGCCAATCGCCTTCGATCGGCCGGCTGAGAAAGGCGTGCACGCGCTCGTCGATCCCGCCGCAAAGACCGGAGACCTGGCTCTTGCTGATGCCCTCCATGCCGAGCGCCTTGACCAGGTCATCGACGGATCGAGTGGAGATACCCTGGATGTAGGCCTCTTGGATCACCGCCGTCAGCGCCTTTTCGGCCATGCGGCGCGGCGCGAGGAAGCCCGGGAAGTAGCTGCCGTGCCGCAGTTTGGGGATGCGCAGCTCGACGGTGCCCGCCCGTGTTTGCCAGTCGCGGTCGCGGTAGCCGTTGCGCTGGTTGGTCCGCTCAGCGCTGCGCTCCCCGGAAGCGGCACCGCACGGCGTCTCGGTCTCCAGCGCCATCAGGCGTTCGGCGGCAAAGCCGATCATCTGGCGCAGGAATGTCGTGTCGGAGCGCTTCTCCAGGAGCTCGCGAAGGGCGATCTTGTCATCGGTCATCGTGGTGCTCCTCGGGCTAGAGTTGCGTGTTGCAACCCGACCCTACCCAGCACCGCCGCGGTGATCACCGCGCTCAGGGACATGACCGTTCGCCGCGTACCACGGTCAGAACTTTACCGGCACGAAGCTGTTCCATCGTAACCGATGCGAGCGAGCCACCCGGGATCAGGCTTGACGGCCGTGCTGCTTGAGGCGTTGCGGCATCCAGAAGTCCCGGATGGCGGGGATCACGAGCGGGATGTCGTGGTAGGCGGTGCGTA
>JAABUQ010001600.1_pt1 | contig 47882 bp, 44 predicted proteins | sample 5560001 | NCBI WGS metagenome assembly JAABUQ01 (sample SAMN10711888, study PRJNA513371) | rock metagenome | isolation source: Antarctica rocks | place: Antarctica: Victoria Land, Finger Mt nord | collected 2015-12-18
TGGCTACGGGCGTGCTCCAGCAACGCGCGGGCCAGCTCCAGCAACGGTGCTAGCATTGTCTCCGGGAGGTCGTCGGTACGCATCGGGGCCTTCCTTCGGCCCGTCGTTGGTCGACTCAGCGACGGGCTTTTCTTGAAGCTCCGCCCACCGTATCTGCTCCACCCCTCCGCCCGGTAGCCCCCGTACATCTTCCGGTCACACCCGGGCGCAGAAGGTCCGTTGCTTTCACCGGACCTTCTGCCTACAATCGGCTTTGGCGTTAGAGATGCGGCCGCCCGGCCGCGACGCGCCATCATGGTGCCGCCTCCGCTACCTGCCTGGTCCTGCCCGCGCGGTCCCGCGCCGCGCTCCCTCCACCGCACCCTCGCCCGGGACGGGCGCGCGTGATCCGAAGCAGTCGCATCCTCGTCCCGGTGAGCGGCGAGCCGACCGACGACGAGGCAGTCGGCCTCGCGTGTGAGATCGCCCGCCGCAACAAGGCCGAGGTCTTCGCCATCTACGTCATCCAGGTGAAGCGCACCCTGCCCCTTGATGTGGACCTGCCCCCGGAGGCGGCCAAGGGCGACAGCGTCCTGGCGCACGCCGAGAGGGTCGCGGCCACCCTGTCGATCACTCTGCGCGGGGAGATCCTGCAAGCGCGCGACGTCGGGACGGCGATCGTGGACGAGGCGGTCGAACGGCAGGCGGACCTCATCGTTGTGGGGATCGGCTACAAGCGGAAGTTCGGCGAGTTCGACCTGGGCCAGACGGCCCACTACGTGCTGAGGAACGCGCCGTGCCGCGTGTGGCTGACGCGCGCGGCACCCGGCGTGGCCGCCACGTCCCCCACGGAGCGCGCGGCCGGTGAACGCGGCCGCTGAGCGCCTCGCGCGGACCAGGCAGGCGCGCGGCAGACGACGGCGACAGGCACAGGCACAGGCAGAGGGAGCGGCATCACGATGTTCGTGATCATCATGGGCTGTGGACGAGTAGGCGCCCGCCTGGCGGGCATGATGGAGGCCGCCGGCCACGACGTCACCATCATGGACACGAACCCCAACGCCTTCGCCCGGCTTGGCTCGGAGTTCAGGGGCAACACGATGATCGGCAACGGCATCGACCAGGAGGTGCTGCGCCGGGCCGGCGTGGAGCGCGCCGACGCCTTCGTTGCCGCCACCCAGGGCGACAACCGGAACATCATGGCCAGCCAGGTGGCGCAGCACGTCTTCAAAGTGAAGACAGTGGTCACCCGCATCTACGACCCGCTGCGCGCCGACACCTTCGCCACCCTCGGGCTCAACGCCATCAGCCCAACCATCCTCGGCGCCAACCGCTTCTACCAGGAGCTGACAGGCCAGCCCGCCGACGCCGTCGCTGGCGTCTAGCCTGTCAGCCCCCATCTCTGATCTCCGATCTCTCTGAACCTTGAAGGAGCACCGATGTACGCCATCATTGCCGGCGGTGGGAAGGTCGGCTTCTACCTGGCGCGCGAGCTCATCGGGCAAAGCCACGAGGTGCTCGTCATCGAGAACAGGGCCGACCGCGCCGAGGTCATCGCCAACGAGCTGGGCAACGTCATCCTGCGCGGCAACGCCGACGAAGCCACCACGCTGCGCGACGCCGGCGCCGAGCGGGCCGACGTCGTGGTCGCCGTGACCGGCGACGACGAGGACAACTTGGTGATCTGCCAGGTGGCCAAGAAGCGCTTCGGCGCCCGTCGAACAGTGGCGCGCATCAACGACCCCCGCAACGAGGGCATCTTCCGGATGCTCGGCATCGACGCCACCGTCAACGGGACCCAGGTGATGCTGTCGGTGCTGGCGCAGGAGCTGCCGCACGTCAACCTGGTGCCGCTGCTGCGCCTGCGCAACACGGACGTGGAGGTGGTCGAGGCCATGCTGGCCCCCGAGAGCCGCGCCATCGGGCTGCCGTTGCGGGACCTGCCGCTGCCGCCGGACAGCACGGTGGCCGTCGTCATCCGCACCGGCAACGCGTTCTTCCCGAACGGCGCGACGGTTCTCCAGCCGGGCGACGAGGTCGTGGCGATGACGCGGTCGATCCACGAGGCCCAGCTCAGACGCCTCTTCTTCGCGGTCTAGCGGACGAGCCGTCAGCTGTCGGCTCGCCTACGCCTTGCGCTCCCACTCGGGCATGAACTTCTGCCAGCCCTGGAAGCGCTCGCTCTCCAGGTACTGGTGGAACAGGTAGAAGCTCGTCGCCCGCGGCTCGCTCGGGGCCCGGCGCAGCTGCATGCGCGCCTCCTCCGGAGTGCGGCCGCCCTTGCGGTGGTTGCACGACCGGCACGCGCTCACCAGGTTGTCCCAGCTGTGCCGGCCGCCCCGGTGCCGCGGCACGACGTGGTCCAGCGTCAGATCGCGGCTCCGGACGCCGCAGTACTGGCAGGTGTTGTGGTCGCGGATGAAGATCTCGCGCCGCGTCAGCCGCACCCGCGGTCGTGGGCGCTTGATCAGGTAGACCAGCCGGATGACGGACGGCCGCGGGAACAGCCGGGTCGGGGTTCGAATGGGGCCGTCCCCGTGCTCCAGGACCTCCGCCTTGCCGCCGTCCACCAGGACCAGGGCCCTACGAGCGTTGCACACATTCAGCGGCTCGTAGTTCTGGTTCAGGACGAGGACGGCGCTCACCACTGTTATCTCCGGGGGCGTTGAAGGAAGCCCGCGACCGACGTCCATGGCCCACGGTGAAACCACCCGCCCCATGCAGGCCGTTTCGCAAGACCGTCGCTCAGCATGGACGGCTCGATTTTAGCAGCGCCCCGTCGCGGCCGGCATATCAGCTGTCACCCGCACCCTGCTCGCCCGGCTTTCCCACCCAGCCTGGCGTCTCGGCCCACGACTTTAGCGACTTTAAAGGGACCGGCAACCCGGCCAGCAGGAAGTACACCTCGGCCACGCGCGCCGCGGCCCGCTGGTTGAGGCGGCCAAGAGCGTCGCGGAACGCGCGCCCCACGGGGTAGGCCGGCACGAGCCCCAGGCCAACCTCGTTGGATACCAGGATCAGGTCGACGGGCAGCCGCAGCAGCGCGTCCAGCTCCCGGCAGGCCCGCTGCTCGGCGGCCACGGCCGCGGCGGCGTCCGGGGCGCCGTCGTGGTCCGGCCCGACCATCAGGTTGGACAACAGCAGCGTGAGGTCCTCGACCAGCACCGTGCGGGCGTCGCCGAGGCCACCGGCGACCGCTGCCGCGACGTCGACCGGCTCCTCCAGCGTGCGCCACTCCTCTGGGCGCTGGGCCTGGTGCTGGCGAATGCGCTCGGCCATCTCGTCGTCCAGCGCAGTGGCGGTGGCAACGTAGAGCACGGGTCCGCCCATCACGGCCGCCAGCCCTTCCGCGAACGAGCTCTTGCCCGATCGCGCCCCGCCGAGCACCAGGACACGCCGATTCACCACTGCCCGGCGGTCCCGGTGTCCGCGCTCCGCGCTTGGCCGCGGCGCGCCCCCGTCATTCGGCGAGCACGACCTTGCGCGGGTGCACGCGCAGCCGCTCGGCGGTAATGATCGCCTTGACGTCCGCGAGCGCTTCGGCCAGGCGGTCCTGGTGGTTCACCACCACGTAGTCGTACTCGTCCACCAGCTGGATCTCGCGCTGGGCCGTCTCGAAGCGGATCCGCCGCTCCTCGACCGTCTCGGTGCCGCGCGCCGCCAGGCGTGGCGGCAGCTCGTCGAGCGACGGCGGCCGCAGGAAGATGGAAATAGCGTTGGGCAGGCTGCGCCTGACGGTGCGGGCGCCCTGCACGTCCGGCGCCATGATGACGTCCCGACCGAGCCGCAGCCCCGCCTGCACCGACTCCAGCGGGATGCCGTAGCGGTACAGGTTGTGGACGACCGCGTGCTCCAGGAACCGGTCGGCTGCCAGGAGGCCGTCGTACTCGTCGTCGGTCAGGAAGAAGTAGTGCACGCCGTGCTCCTCGCCGGCGCGGCGCGGCCGCGTGGTGGCGGTGACGCAGTGGGTGATGGGGAAGCCGTCGCGCTTGAGGGCGTCGATCAGGGTCGACTTGCCGACCCCGGACGGCCCCGACAGGACGAACACCAGGCCACTGGCCGGGGCCTGGCCCGGACCTGGATCGAGCCGCTCGCGCAGCCCAGCCCCCGGGCGCTCCGCCACGCCGCGCTCCATCAGTGCGCCGCCGCCCGTACCATGTCCGTCACGGGCGCATGACCTTCGACACGCTGGCCCTGACGGCCGTCCGCGACGAGCTGGAGCCGCTGCTGGTGGACGGCCGCATTCAGAAGCTGGCGTTCCCGGACGAGCTGAGCCTGGCGCTCGAGGTCTTTGCGCCCGGGGCTGGGCGCACGGAGGTGGTGTTCTCGGCGCACCCGGAGACTGGCCGGGTGCAGCGGGTGCCGCGTCTACCGGCGCGCGGGCTCGAGCGGGACACGCCCTTCGCGCTGGTTGCTCGGAAACACCTCCGCAATGCGCGCATAAGCTCCATTCGGCAGCTCCCGCTCGAGCGCGTCCTCGAGGTGGAGTGTGACCAGCGAGACGACGCGGGCCGTCACTACGACGTCCGCCTCATTGTAGAAGCGATGGGGAGATGGGGCAATCTGCTGCTGGTGCTTGGCGACGGCACCATCCTGGACGCGGTGCGGCGGACGCCGCCGAGCCGCAACCCGACGCGGCCGATCCTGCCGCACCTGCCATACAGGCCGCCCCCGGGGCAGGCGCGGCTGGACCCGACCGGGCTGAGCCCCGGTGCCTTGGCCGACGGCGCCCGCGGCCACGGCGGCGCCCTGGCTCGGTACCTGCGCGACACGGTGGCCGGCCTGTCGCCACTCGCCAGCCGCGAGCTGGCATTCCGCGCCACTGGCCAGGCCGACGGGCCCCTGGCCCAGGTCGACTGGCAGCGGGTGGCCGAGGCGGCCGCGGGCCTGTTCGCACCGCTCCGAACCGGCCTGTGGCAGCCGACCCTGGCCGTGCGCGGCGACGCGGCGCTCGCCTACGCCGCCTACCGCCTGGACCACCTGGCCGCCGACGGCGCGACTCTGGAGGCGCTGCCCTCGATGAGCGCGGCCATCGCGGGCTACCAGGAGCGCCAGGGCGCCACAGGCGCCGGCCGGGGGCGCGACCCGCTGGTCGCCGAAAAGCGGGCGCTGGCCAAACCCCTCGAACGGGCGCTGGGCCAGACCGAGCGCCGTATTCGCGCGCTCGAGCAGCAGCGGCTCGCCGGCGAGCAGAACGGAGCCCCATTGCGGCGCGCCGGCGAAGGCATTCTGGCAGAGGCGTGGCAGATCGCGGAGGGGGCGGCGGAGGTGGCGGTGGACGGCCAGCCGGTCCCGTTGGACCCGTCCCTGTCGGCGGTGGAGAACGCGCAGCAGTACTTCGCGCGCTACCGCAAGGCGCGCGAGGCGACGGAGCGGGTGCCGCCGCTGCTGGAGCAGGCGCGCCAGAAGGAGGCGTACCTCCAACAGCTGAGCGCCCTGGTCGACGTGGCGGACGGGATGGACGCGGTGCGGGCGCTGCGGCGCGAGGTGGCGGCGGCGGTCGGGGCGCGGGCGGCGGAGCCGCCGCCCGACAGGGGGGCCCGGGCCGGCGCCGGCTCTGTCTCCCGCTCCCGCCCCGCCGCCGCCGCCGCTGGCCCCTACCGCCGCGTGCCCCTCGGCGATAGCTGGGAAGTCCTCGTCGGGGGCAGCGCCGCGGGCAACGTGGCAGTCACGTTCCGGCTGGCCCAGCCCCGCGACTACTGGCTCCACGCCCGCGGCATCCCCGGCGCCCACGTCATCCTGCGCCGCGCCGGCGGCGCCGCCGGCGAGCCGCCCAACGAGACACTGGCCCGGGCCGCCGCGCTCGCCGCCTGGCACTCCGCCGGCCGCTCCGCCGGCGCCGTCGACGTCGACTACGTCGAGCGCCGCCAGGTGCGCAAGATCGCCAACGGGCCGCCCGGCCTGGTGCGCTACGCCGGCGAGCGAACGCTGCGCGTCCAAGCCGCGCCTGGCTGACCGGTGTGGCATAGTCCTGAGCGGGTGGTCTTAGTCTTGCTTGTTTCTGATCAGCTGAGCTCCACCTGCTCAGGCCCTTGCCTCTGTTCGCGCTACGCGCTCAAGGCGCGTGGCACCAGAACGATGCTGAGATGCTGAACGGTCATGGCACTCACGGCGGCGGGCAGCGGCCGTACACGTCCCGCGGTGCCTCGCTCAGCTCGAGGCACCTCCAGCGGCTGTACCGGCTGAAGACGACGCGCGAAAGGCGCCGCCAGAGCAGCAGGCCCAGCCGCGCACGCACGGCCGTCGTCGTCGCCGCCACCCTGCTGGTCGGCTTCCTGGTGACGAGCCTGGCGTTCGTGCTCCTGACGGTCCAGACGACGGCGACCGCCTACGCCATGCTCACCAGGGACCTGCCGTCGCTCAGCTCGATCAACGAGCATACGAGCTTCAAGACGGCCCAGATCTTCGACCGCAAAGGGCAGCTGCTCTGGGAGCTCTACGACCCCCAGGGTGGCAGACGGACGGTTGTCCCACTGAGCGAGATCTCGCAGAACCTCATCGACGCGACGCTGGCGGCCGAAGACGCCTTCTTCTACCAGCACCGCGGCGTGGACCTCCGCGCCACCCTGCGCTCGGCGTTCCTGACCGGCAGCGGCGAGAGCCGCACCGGGGCGTCGACCATCACGCAGCAGCTCGTCCGCGGCGTCGTCCTGAGCCCGGCGGAGCGGCAGCAGGTGACGATCACCCGCAAGCTGCGCGAGATCATCCTGGCGTACCAGCTGGACGAGAAGCTGTCCAAGGACCAGATCCTCGAGATGTACCTCAACGAGGTGTACTACGGGAACAACAGCTACGGCGTGGAGGCGGCGAGCCAGGACTACTTCGACAAGCACGCCCGCGACCTCTCGCTCGCGGAGGCGGCGCTCGTCGCCGGCCTGGTGCAGTCGCCCTCGGAGTACGACCCGACGCGCACCGACGAGGTGGCGCGCACGTCGGACGGCATCCCGCTCCAGACGAAGGAGCGGCAGGCGTACGTCCTGGACCAGATGGCCAGGCACGGCTTCATCACGGACCAGCAGGCCCGCGACGCGTACCAGGATAAGCTCGTCCTCAAGGAGCGCCAGGTGGAGCTCAAGGCGCCGCACTGGGTGATGTACGTGCGCGACCTGGTGGAGCAGAAGTACGGGGCCAAGACGCTGTACCAGGGCGGGCTGAAGATCTACACCTCGCTGGACCTGGACTACAGCGAGCGCATGCTGCAGGTGTTGCGGGACGCGCGGCAGAACATCGTGGACCACGGCGGCAACAACGCCGCGCTCATCGCCGTGAACCCGAAGACCGGCGAGATCCTCGGCTACCAGGGCAGCATGGACTACAACGACGAGTCGATCGAGGGCCAGGTCGACGTGCTGCGCAGCGAGCGCCAGCCCGGCTCGTCCATCAAGCCGGTGGTCTACTCGGCCTCGTTCCTCGCCGGCTGGGCGCCCGGCACGCCGATCGACGACGTCCCCACCTGCTGGAAGGACACGCCGACGCACCAGTGGTGCCCGGTCAACTTCGACAACACGTTCCACGGCCCGACCACGGTGCGCAGCGCCCTGGGCAACTCGCTGAACATTCCGGCCGTCAAGACGCTGGACTTCGTCGGCGTGCCGAACGTGGTGGACCTGGCGACGCAGATGGGCATCACGACCTGGGGCCCGGTCTCGGACAAGACCATCGGTCTGAGCCTGACGCTGGGCGGCGCCGAGATCCGCCCGATCGACATGGCCGAGGTGTACGCCACGCTGGCGAACAACGGGCTGCGCATACCGCTGGTGGCGGTGACCCGCATCGTGGACGCCGACGGCACGATCCTGGAGGACTACAAGGTGCCGCAGGGGGACCCGGTGCTCGACCCGCGGGCGGCGTACATGATGACCAACACGCTCTCGGATCCCGCGGCGAAGCTGTTCACCTACGGTCCGAACACGCCGCTGGTGCTCAAGGACCGTCCGGCCGCGTCGAAGACCGGCACGACCGACAACTACCGCGACACCTGGACCGACGGCTACACGCCGAACCTCGCCATCGTGGTCTGGGTCGGCAATACCGATGGCCACCCGATGCAGGAAGTGCTCAGCTCGATGACGGCGGGCAAGATCTGGCCTGAAGCGATGAAGGCGTCGTTCGACGCTCTGCATCTGCCGGTCGAGGACTTCAAGCGGCCGGAGGGGCTCGTCGAGCGGCAGGTGTGCGGCGACACCCGCATGCGACCGGGCGCCCCGCTGTGCCGCAACGACCTGTTCATGGTGGAGCACGCGCCGAAGGGTCCGGTCACGGCCGGCCCGGTGCCACCGAAGCCCGCGCCGGTGGCGACGGCAGCTCCGTCGGCGGTCCCGGCCGACACGGGACAGCCGGCCCAGCCGCCGTCCCAGCCACAGGCGCCACCAGCAGGGCCGCAGCCGACCGCGGCGCCGAAGCCGGCGGCGGCAACTCCAGCGCCAGCGCCGCCGCCACAACCCCAGCCGGCGACGAAACCCCAGGCCCCGGCAGCGAAGCCCACCGCGGCCCCCCAGCCCCAACCGACGCCCAAGCCGCGCTAGAGCTGGGTGATTAACACCCGACCCGCTGAACCGGCATGAATCCGAGTCTAGAGCAGGGCGGTGACGACCTCGTGGTCGGAGGCTGCGAACGGCAGCACTGTCACGCGCGGTCCCAGGGGTCGCCACACCAGCGGCGGCGTCGGGCCGAACAGCGCCACGGTGTGCGCGCCGACCAGGCCCGCCAGGTGCGAGACCCCAGAGTCGTTGCCCAGGTACGCGCGGCAGCCGGCCAGCGCCGCGGCCAGGTGCCCCAGGGACTGTCGCTCCAGCCGCGGCAAGGGGCGTCCCAGCGCGCTCTCCAGGGCTGCCGCGGCGTCCCCGTCCGCTTCGCCCACCACCAGCCGGACGGAGGCTCCCCGCGCGGCCAGCGCGGCGACGACGGCCGCGAACCGCGCGGCCGGCCAGTTCTTGTGCGCCGCGCCGCTGCCCGGGTGCACAAGCAGCTCGTCCGCGCGCTCCGGCCGGAGCCGCAACGGTCGGCAGTCGAGCGGCCGGCGCGGGCCGGTAAGCGGCATCAACGACTCGGCCAGGTGCGCGGCGCAGTGGCGGTCGAGATCCGGCGGTCGCGACGGCGCTACCAGAACGCTCGCCGCGCCAGCCTCGCGCAGCCGCCGCGCCAGGCGCCGGTCGGGGTCGGCTACCCAGGCCACGACGTGGGCCGCGCCAGGGAGAGGGAGTGGCGGTGGCGGGCCGCCGCCCCACAGCCACGTCAGCGACGCATCATCGAAAGACAACCCCTCGTCGACTTCACCACTCTCCTGGAGCAGGCGGGCGGCCGCGCCGTGGCTGGCGAGCGTCAGGCGGCTAGCCGGCAGAGTCGACCGTAGGAGACGCAGCGCCGGCACGGCGACAAGCGCATCGCCCAGCGCGCCGGGTCGCAGAACGAGGACGTGGCCAGTCGGCAGGCGGCTACCTCGGTCTCGGTCCGGCGTCGGCTTCGGGCTTCGGGGCTCAGTTGACCGAGAACGGCCCGATCATCCTGGCGGGGCGATTCTCGCGGCGCAGGAGCTGGAGCTCCCGCTCGAGGCGGGCCGTGACGTCGTCGATGCCGAGCAGCTGCTGCTGCTCGAGCGGGTCGACCCTGATGCCGGCGGCGACGTGGAAGGACAGGGCCACCGGGGCGCCTGGCAGCTCGATCTCGCCCGGGCTGGCGGCGCCGCGGCGCCGCCGCTCGGTCACGGCGGCCCAGTAGGTGCGGAACTCGGCCGCGACGTCGGCGGCCAGCTGCGCCGGGACCTGGCTGGCCGACTCCTCGTCGGTCGTGATCCGGGCCTGGGCCACCAGGTAGCCGTCCGCGGCCAGCCGCGGCGTCTCGCGCAGGGTGAAGCGGTGCTGGCCGACCGCGAGGATATCCATCGTGCCGTCGGGGAAGCGGTCCACCCGCGTCAGGCGGGCAGTGCAGCCGATCCGCGCCGGCGTCGCCGCTGGCCCGACCTCCTCGCCCGACCGGATCAGGAGCACGCCGAATGGCGCCTCCGACACCTGGCAGGAGGCGATCATCATTTTGTAGCGCTCCTCGAAGATGTGCAGGGGCAGCAGCATGCCCGGAAAGAGCACCACCCGCTTGAGCGGGAACAGGGGCAGCTCGCGGTCCGCTGTCGACATGACCCCGGCCTGTTATTGGGCCTCCGCCAGATAGTCGAGCCCCACCTGGGCGAGCAGCTCGGCGCCAATCTCCAGGGCGCGCTCGTCGAAGTCGAAGGCGGGGCTGTGGTGCGGGCTGTCGAGGCCACGGGCGCTGTTGGCCGAGCCGACGAAGAAGTAGCAGCCCGGGGTCGCCCGCAAGAAGAGCGACATGTCGTCGGCGCCGCACGTCCGCGTCGACGCCGACACGGCAGCGCCGCCCAGCACGCGAGCTGCCGTCCGGCGCACCAGCGCGCTCATGGCCGGGTCGTTGACGCAGGCCGGGCAGCCATCGGTCAGCTGCATCTCGGCGCCCACCCGCATCAGGCTGCCGACGCCGTCGACCAGCGCTCCGATCCGCTGCAATAGACGCTGGCGATGGTCGTCGTCCAACGTGCGCACGGTGCCCTGGAGCTCGACCCGGCTGGGGATGATGTTGGACGCCGTGCCGCCGTGGATGCTGCCGATCGTGAGCGCGGCCGACGCGAACGGCGACGTCTCGCGCGAGACGAGCGTTTGCAGCGCCGTGACCAGGTACGCGGCCGCCACGATCGGGTCAGTGGTCTGGTCGGGCATGCCGCCGTGCCCGCCGCGCGAGGTGAGCGCGATGGCGAAGGCATCGGCGTTCGCGTAGATAGCCCCATCCCCCACGTCCACCGTGCCGACCGGCAGCCCGTTCCAGAGGTGCAGGCCAAAACAGGCGTCGGGCCGCGGCTCGAGCACGCCATCGCGGATCATCCCCTCGGCGCCGCCGACGCGCTCCTCGGCCGGCTGGAACACGAGCGAGACTCTGCCCGGCAGCTCGGACCGGCGGCTGGCCAGGATCTCGGCGACGGTGAGCAGGATGGCCGTGTGGCCGTCGTGGCCGCAGGCGTGGTGCATGCCATCGCGGCGCGAGCGGTACGGCTGCCCGCGGTCCTCCTCGGTGAGGGGCAGGGCGTCGATGTCCGCGCGCAGCAGCACAGTCCGCCCCGGCCTGCCGCCGCGCAGCACGCCGACGACGCCGGTCCCGCCAACGGCCGTCCGTACCTCGTCGAGCGCGAGCTGGCGCAGCCGCTCGGCCACGGCGCCGGCGGTGCGGTGCTCCTGGTGGGCGATCTCCGGCTCGCGGTGGAAGTCCCGGCGCAGCGCGATCAGCTGGCGGGCGAGGTCGGCGGTAACAAGGGCCATGGCAGAGACCAGGTCCAGCGTACTACGGCTCTCCAGCGGTAGGTCTGCTTTCTCGCCGGTAGCTGACAGCTGACGGCTCAGAACGAGCGGCCCTGGCAGCCGTCGATCGGCAGGCAGGCGCCGGTCACCAGGCTGGCGCGGTCCGAGCACAGGAAGCAGATCACGTCCGCCACCTCCTCGGGTCGGCCGAACCGCCCCAGCGGCATCTCCTGCTGCACGAACGCGGCCATCGCCGCCGGGTCGGCGTCCTGCCGGCGCGCCCACGAGCCGCCCGGGAACAGGATCGAGCCGGGCGCGACGCTCAGGACGCGTACGCCAGACGGCGCCAACTGCCGCGCCAGCGCTTTGGCCAGGCTGATCTCCGCCGACTTGGCCACCTGGTAGCCGGCGCGGCCACCCCACTCCCGCCCATAGATCGACGCCACCATGACCACCACGCCCCGCCCGCGCTGCCGCATGTGGGGCACCACGAGACGGCTCAGGCGCAGCGACGGCCACAGCGTCCAGTCCAGGGCCTCCTGCCACTCGGCGTCCAGCGCGTCGAGCCCAGCCGCCTGCCCGCCGCCGACGTTGTTGACCAGGATGTCCACCTGCCCGAAGTGGGCCAGCGTCGCGTCGAGCAGCCGCTGGCAGCCCTCGGGCGCCATGACGTCGGCCGCGACCGCCAGCGCTGTCGCCCCACGGGCGCGCAGCTCGGCCGCGGTTTGTTCCAGCGCCTCGCCGCCGCGGGCGTTGAGCACGACCCGCGCCCCTTCGTCCGCCAGCGCGACGGCGGTTGAGCGGCCGATGCCGCGGCTCGAGCCGGTGACGATGGCGACGCGGTCGCGCAATCCGAAGTCCATAGCGTAGCTACCCTGCCTGCTCCCCTGGTCGGCCCCCGTGCACGAGGTCCATAGCGTAGGCTAGCCTCCCTGCTCCCCTGGCTGGCGCCGGCTCCGGCTCCGGCTCCGGCTCCAATGCACTTTGACCCCTGGCAGGGAACGGTCGTCCCAGACGCCGCCGGCGGCGAACTGCCAGAAGTCGGGCCACAGGCCGGGGTAGCGCAGAAAATCGATCATGATCCGCGGGTCGCCCGTGTGCGGCGCCCGGAACACCACGGTCACTGTCCCGTCCTGCTCCGCAAGAAGGTACTCCGTCAGGCGCCGGCGGCGGAACAGCTCGTGCGCCTCGTCCGACGCCAGCCAGGCGAGGAACTCGCTGTGCTCCGCCTCGCGTCCGGGCAGCACCCGCCCCGTCCAGAAGCGCGCGTCCTGCGCGTCGTCAGCCACCCCCTCAGCGTACCGCAGCCCTGGCGGCCCAGGTGCCGCTGACGAGCACGTCGCGGCCGTCGCCGACGGGCACCCCGGTACAATGGTGACTGGAGGTGCGCACCTCGTGACGTCGTCTCACTCGCCGGACGCCGCGGACGCCAACGGCGTCGCTGGCAGGCCCGGGCGATCCACACCCCCGCAACGGGTCGAGAAGGACTCCATGGGCCCCCTCGAGGTGCCCGCCGGCGCCTACTACGGCGCGTCCACCCAGCGCGCCGTCCTGAACTTTCCGATCAGCGGCGAGCGCTTCACCCGCCGCTTCATCCACGCCCTCGGCACCATCAAGCGGGCGGCGGCCGTCGCCAACGGGGAGCTCGGGATCGTCGACCGGCGCAAGGCGGACGCCATCGCCCAGGCGGCGCAGGAGGTCGCCGACGGCCTGCTCGACGACCAGTTCGTCCTGGACGTCTTCCAGACCGGCTCCGGTACCTCCACCAACATGAACGCCAACGAGGTCATCGGCAATCGGGCCACCGAGCTGCTCGGCGGCGCCTTCGGCTCCAAGCTGGTCCACCCCAACGACGACGTCAACCAGGGCCAGTCGTCCAACGACGTGATCCCGACCGCCATCCACCTGGCGGTGCTGGGCGGCATCCAGCACGAGCTGTTGCCGGCCTTGGCTGGGCTCCAGAGCTCGCTCGAGCGGAAAGCCGAGCAGTTCTGGCCCGTCATCAAGACCGGCCGCACCCATCTCCAGGACGCGACCCCCATCCGCCTCGGGCAGGAGTTCGAGGGCTACGCGGGGCAGGTCCAGCGCGGCCGCCAGCGCCTCCAGTGGGCGCAGCAGGACCTCCAGGAGGTCGCCCTCGGCGGCAACGCGGTCGGCACGGGCATCAACATGCACCCGGAGTTCCCGCGACGTGTGTGCGAGCTGGTCAGCCAGTGGAGCGGCGTACCGGTCAGGGAGACTGAGAACCATTTCCAGGCCCAGAGCACCATCGACGCCGTCGTGTTCACCAGTGGCGCCGTCCGTACGGTGGCCGTGTCCCTGATGAAGATCACCAACGACATCCGCTGGATGGGCAGCGGCCCGCGCGCCGGGATCGGCGAGATCGAGGTGCCCGCGGTGCAGCCGGGCAGCTCGATCATGCCCGGCAAAGTGAACCCGGTGATCGCCGAGGCGCTGACCCAGGTGTGCGCCATGGTGATCGGCAACGACCTCGGCGTCACCATCGCCGGCCAGAGCGGGAACTTCGAGCTGAACGTCATGCTGCCAATCGCGGCGCGCAATCTGCTCCAGTCGGTGGACTACCTGGCCGCGGCTACGCGCACGTTCGCCACCGAGCTGGTCGACGGCCTGAAGGTCACCGACAGAGGGCCGGCGCAGATCGAGCAGGGGCTGATGCTGGTGACGGCTCTCGCGCCCGCCATCGGCTACGACGCCGCGGCCGCCCTGGCCAAGGAGGCGTTCCGGTCCGGGCGCACCGTGCGTGAGCTGGCCCGCGAGCTGACCAGCCTGTCGGCGGCAGAGCTGGACCGCATTCTGGACCCGGCCGCCATGACCGAGCCCGGCCGCAGCTTCGCCTCGGCCGGAGGCTGAGGGCTGAGGGCTGAGGGCTGAGGGCTGGGGGCTGAGGGCTGAGGGCTGAGGGCTGAGGGCTGAGGGCTGAGGGCTTAAAGTTACCCCCAGAGGGTCCGGGACGCGATCGTCGCCCCCTTGGCCAGCGCGCCGAGCTTCGCCCAGGCGATGTCCGGGTCCACCTGGGAGCTGCCGGCGAACGTGCCAAAGCCACAGTCCGTCCCGGCCAGCACGCTCTCCCGCCCGACGAGCTCAGCGTAGCGCACGATCCTCTGGGCCACCAGGTCCGGGTGCTCGATGTAGTTGTTGGTCGAGTCGACGACGCCGGGGATAAGCAGCTTGCCGTCGGCCAGCTTGACGTCCTCGAACACCGCCCATTCGTGCTCGTGGCGCGGGTTGCAGGCCTCGAGCGAGATGGCGCTCGGTCGGGCCATCAGCACGATGTCGATGATGTCGCGCAGAGCCACGTCGCGGTGGTGCGGGCCCTCGTAGTTTCCCCAGCACAGGTGCAGCCGCAGCTGCTCGGGCGGGATGCTGGCCAGGGCGTGGTTCAGCGCCTCGACGTGCAGCGCGGCGCTGCGGCGGAACGCCCGCAGGTCAAGGTCGGCAAACTGGATGTGGCGCCCCATGGCCAGATCGGGGCAATCGACCTGGAGCACGAACCCCGCCCGGGCGATCGCCTCGTACTCCACCTTCATGGCGTCCGCCAGCGCGCCCAGGTACGCCTCGTGCGTCGGGTAGTACTCGTTGCGCAGGAACAGCGAGATCACGCCCGGCGAGGCGGCGGTCATGAACGCCTCCACCGGCCGCGTGCGCTCGACGGCGGCCCGCAGGTTATCGATGTCGGACTGCACGGCCGCCTGGTCGCGCACGCTGATCGGCCCGGTGCACGCCGGGGTCAAGCGGCCGGGCCGCCCGCCCCAGTAGCGCTGGGCGTAGGCCGGGTAGTCGAGCATGTCGGCTGGCTGGAGGCTGCCACTCGTCCCGCCGAAGCCGGTGAGGCGATCCTTGACGTACGTCGAGTAGCCGATCTTGCCCATCTCGCCGTCGTCGACCACGTCGACGCCGGCGCTCACCTGCCGAGCCACCACGTCGACGACCGCCGAGCGGACGCGGGCGGGAAAGGCGTTCGCGTCCATGGGCTGCCCCTGGTCACGCGCGAGCAGCATCTCTCCCAGATCGGGCGGCCGCGGCAAACTGCCGGTGTGCGTGGTCAGAATCCGGTCGACGCTGCGCCGCACGGGTCAGGCCGCCGTGGTGGTGTTGGTGGTGACAGCGCCGGTCATCAGGGCCACGGCCTGGGACATGCTGTGCGAGCCCGGGGTGACTGTCGCCACGCGGCGGCCCAGGCGCATGATGTGGATGCGGTCGGCCACCTCGAACACGTGCGGCATCTGGTGGCTGATCAGCACCACCGGCATGCCGCGGTCGCGAACGCGCCGGATCAGGTCGAGCACCATGCCGGATTCTCGCACGCCCAGCGCGGCCGTGGGCTCGTCCATGATCACCAGCCGCGTGGCGAACGCCGCCGCGCGGGCCACCGCGACGCCCTGCCGCTGGCCGCCGGAGAGCGTCTCGACCGGTTGCTTCATCGACGTGACGCCGATCTTCAGGTCGTTGATGTGGCCGCGCGCCTGGCTCAGCATCCGCTTCCGGTCGATCATCTTGAAGACCGAGCCGAGGATGCCCGGCCGGCGCAGCTCACGCGCCAGGAACAGATTTTCGGCGATGTCCAGCGCCGGCGCGACGGCCAGGTCCTGATAGACCGTCTCGATGCCGTGGCGCCGCGCGTCGAGCGGGCTCCGAAAGTGCGTCGGCTGTCCGTCCATCAGGATCTCGCCGCTATCCGGCACGAGGGCGCCGGAGAGCGCCTTGATGAGGCTTGACTTGCCGGCGCCGTTGTCGCCGATCACCCCCAGGATCTCGCCCGGCAGAAGGTCGAAGTCGGCCCCGTCGAGAGCGACGACGTGGCCGTAGCGCTTGGTCAGGCCGCGGGCCTGCAGGACCGGCACGACGTTGGCTCCTACCGTCACCGTCACCGCTGCGTCCTCCGCGAGAGCTGGTCGACCGAGACGGCCAGGATCACCAGGATGCCCGTGATCAGCACCTGGGCGATCGGGGGCAGCCCCATCAGCAGCAAGCCGTTGCGGAAGATGCCGACGATCATCGAGCCGACGAGCGTGCCCAGGACGCTGCCCCGCCCGCCGAACAGGCTGGTGCCGCCGAGCACGACGGCGGTGATGCTTTCGAGATTGACCGTCTGGCCCGCGTTGGGATCGCCAACCCCGGTCCGTCCCACCAGCAGCAGCGCGGCGATGCCGTAGGTCACGCCGGCCAGTGTGTACACCGTCAAAAGCAGGCGTGGCACGCGGATACCGGTGAGCCGGGCGGCCTCGGGGTTGTTGCCCACGGCGTAGGCATGGCGACCGCCGGCGGTGTGTTTGAGGACGAACCACGCCACCGCGAAAACGACCACCATCAGCACGGAGCCGTACGAGATCAGCGTGCCGCCAACGGCGAACGTCTTGCCGAAGAAGTTCAGCGGGTCGGGCAGCTTGCCGATCGTCTCCTCGTTCGAATAGATGTGCGTCAGGGCGAAGGCGATGTTCAGCATGCCGAGAGTGACGATGAATGGCGGGAGCCGGAACCGCGTGACGAGGATCCCGTTGAAGGCCCCGAACGCGGCACACACGGCAAAGCCGGCGGCGATTGCCAGGTACGGGTCCACCCCCAGCTTGCCCGCCAGCTTGGCCATGACGATCGTCCCCAGAGTCATCACGGCGCCGGCGGACAGGTCGATGCCGCCGCAGATGATCAGCAGGGTCTGGCCGACCGACACCGTGCCGACGACGGCCACCTGCTGGATGACCAGCGACAGGTTGTCGGAGGTCAGGAAGCGGTCGGTCTGGGTGGCGAAGAAGGCGCTGGAGAGGATGAGCGCGGCGAGCGGCCCCAGCGCTGGCAGCAGGCGCGTCCAGGAGAGCCCGGCGCTCTCATCCCCGGTCCTTTTTGGCGTCGTGGCTACGGCGGTCGCCATCGGGAGTCCTCCTGGGTTCTGCGCGGGCGCGAGTGCTCGATCAGCCCCAGCAGTTCGCGAGGCCGAACTTCGAATCCTTCGAGTCGACCCCGGACAGCGGCTTGTCGGTGATGAGTGTCACGCCGGTGTCGGTGTAGCCGGACACCTTCTTGCCGGTCGTCGCGTAGTCGACGCCGGCGTCGACGCCCATGACGGCCATCTTCAGCGGGTACTGCTGGGCCGTGGCCGCGATGACGCCCGCCGCCACGTTGCGCACGCCCTCGCAGCCGCCGTCGACGGAGACCACCAGGACGTCCTTGTCCTTGCCGCGGCTCGTCAAGGCGGTGTGAGCGCCCGCGGCCGCGGGCTCGTTGATGGTGTAGACGACGTTGATCGCCGGGTCCTTGGTCAGGCAGTTCTCCATGACGGTCTGACCGTCAGGGACGTTGCCCTTGCTGTCCCCGGAGCAGACCACCTGCGGGTCGGTCTCCGGGATACCGAAGCCCTCCAGGAAGCCGCCGCCGCGGAGCATGGTGATCTGGTCGCCCGGAGCGCCGCCCAGGAGCGCGATCTTGGACGGCTTGCCCGCCACGGCGGCCTTGGCGTACTGGCCGATCAACACGCCCGCCTTCTTGTTGTCGGTGGCAAACAGCGCGTCCGAGGCATCCTGCGGGTCGGTGGGCGTATCCAGGGCCATGACCATCACCCCGGCCTGCCGCGCCTTCTGGATGGCCGGCACGACCCCCGCGGAGACCGGCGTGATCATGATGGCCTGGGCGCCAGCGGTGGTCATGTTCTCGATGGCCGACACCTGAGCGGCGACGTCGCCGTCGGCGGTTCCGGCGGCCGCCATCAGGGTTGCCCCCTTCGCGGTTGCCTCGGCCTGGGCGCCGTCCTTCATCTTGACGAAGAACGGGTTGGTGTCGGTCTTGGTGATCAGCCCGACGATGATCTTCTTTGAGCCGGAGCCGGAGCCGGCGCCAGCGGCGGCGGGCGCGGCGCTGGCGGCCGCCGCCGGCGCGGCCGTTGGCTGGGTCGTCGCGGCCGGGGCGCAGGCGCTGGCTCCCAGGACAACCGCCGCCAGCAACCGCAAGCCGCCGCGACCCATCACTCCCCACTGTGTCCCGGTAACGCTCATCGCTCTGGCCCCCTGTGAGTGCGTCGTCCACGGCACGGCGCTGCCTTGCCGGACGTCTAGGCGAGCGCCCACGTCACTTTCCGGACGTCCAGCGCTGGGAGCAGGGTATATCCGTGCACAGCCGGGCGGCAACCGCGCCGGGTGGGCAATCTGGCGACCCAGCTCAGCGCTAGAGCGAAGACTCTTGTCTAGACATCCGCTAAAATCCAATGCAGGACTGAGGTAGAGAACAGGAGTGCTCATGTCGATCGCCGTCCCCTCTGGACCAGTCGTGCGAACCGTGCGCGCCGCTCTCGGCATCTCGCGCGACCGCATGGGCCGCCTGCTCGAGGTGACGTCCAAAACGGTCGAACGGCTGGAGGAGGCGGGGCGCCTACCCTCGAACCCGCTCGCCGCCTCCCGGCTCGCCCGCATCCAGGAGATCGTGGACCTCGGCCTGCTGGTCTACACCCCCGCGGGCTTCCGCCAGTTCATGGCGATGCCTCTGCCAGCCTTCGCGGGACTGTCGGCGCTGCAGCTGCTGGAGCGCGGCGAGTCCGAGCAGGTTTTCGGCGCTCTGGCCGCTGATTACGAAGGCACCCCGTCCTAGCGGCGGCGCCTGATCGGCACGCGCACCATCCGTGCTGAGCAGTCACGCCCGTCAGTGGGCCGGCACCGCTTTCCGCCATATCCCGGCCGCCTCGCCGTACCACGTTCTGGACACGCGCTTCGCTGTCCGTGCAACCAACAACCGCTGGCACGAGGTCGGCGACCCGACTCTCTACCTGGCCGGCGATGTCGGCGTGGCTCTGGCCGAGTTCGCGCGCCACTTCCAGGAGCGTCGTACCTCCGAGCTACTCCTGGTCCGCCAGCGGCGAGCCCTCTACCGCCTGGAGCTGCGTCTCGACGCCGTGCTCGATCTGCGTGACACAACTGTGCAGCAGGCGCTGGGCCTGCACGGCGGCGCACAACGCTTCCTCGACATCCAGGTAGCCCGCGCCACCGCCACGTTCATCCGGCGCACGACGGCCGCCCAGGGACTGCTGGTGCCGTCGATGGCGTTCCTCGACAACGCCGCTCGGTGGAACCTGGCGCTCTGTCTCGAGAAGCTGCCGTCCGACCTCGGGCAGGTGATCACCGCTCGTCCCGAGGGCCTGCTCGAGCTCCGGTCCTAACGCGGTCCCGCGGCACGCGAGTCCCTGATGTCCCCGCCCGCTTCTCGTCCGTTCCTTCGGGGGAGCACGGCGGCGGCAGGTGGGAGCGGCGGGGCGGTCTATACTGGCGGCGGTGTCCAGCAGCCGGATGCTCACGCTCAGGCCGGCCCGGACATGCCTCCGGCTGGCCGACGCGGCGACGGGGCACATGCTCCTGATCCCCGTTCTCCTGCTCGTCGGCCTGGCCTACGCGGGGAATCTGCGCAACCCGCTGTTCGGCTCAGACACCTGGCCCTGGCTGGCGTCGAGTCGGGTGAGCAGCCCGGGCGACGTTGTGACACTGGCCTTTTCACCCATCATGCCGGGCACCCAGTTCCTGGCCGAGGTGGCGCGCTTCTATCGCCCGCTCGCGGGCCTGAGCTACGCGCTGGACCTGGCCCTGTTCGGGCTGAACCCGTTCGCGCTGTACGCCACCAATCTTGGCATCCATCTGCTCGGCGTCGGCGCGGTGTACAGCCTGGCGCGCGGCCTACACCTCAGTCCATGGGCGGCCGCTGTGTCGGCCCTCGTGCTGGGTCTGCACCCGATCGCGGCGGCGACGGTGCCCAACCTGGCGCGGCACCAGGATCTGGTCGTGGCGCCTCTGCTGGTCGGCTCCATGAGCCTGCTGGTCCGCGCCAGGATTGGCGCCGATCACACACGGTGGCGGTTCGTCGCCGGATCCCTGGCGCTCTACTTCCTCGCGCTGGGCGGCAAAGAGGTTGCCTACGCGGCTCTGGCGGTGGTGCCGTACCTGCTGGCATTCTCGTGGCTGGCCGAGCGCGACGTCACACCGTCTGGCCGGCGCCCGCGGCTGGCGCGGGCGGCCTGGGTGCTGGCCGCATTCGTCGCGGTCGAAGCGGTCGGGTTCGCCATCCGCTGGCAGGTGCTGGGTGGTCTGGGCGGCTACTACGGCACCGAAGTGGTGCGCGGCAGGCTCGATGGCGTCGTCGAATACTTCGTCCGCCCCTACGTGACTGACATGCTGTGGCCATTCCAAGCGTTGCTGCCCGACCGTTTGCGCGATTGGCTCCTGGCGCTCGGCGCGGTCGGCGTGATGGTAGGGATCGGCGTCGCAGCGTTGCCCCGGCTGTCGGTCCTGGTGGTGGCCCTCGGACTAGCGTGGCAGGCGAGCTTCCTCCTCCTGTACGTCGTGGCCCACACCTCGCTCAGCGCCTACCTGCTGTACGTCCCGCTGGTGGGGCTGGCGCTGATCGTCGGCGCCATACTCGACGGAGCGGTCCGGCTGCTGGCCCGGCTACGCGGGCCAGACCAGCTCGACCGTGTCAGTGGTGGGCGCGCTGGCGTGGCGGCGATCGCCGCTGCCGTGTTCGTCGCGGGTGTCGTCCGCTCGTCGGCGCTGGTCACCGCCTACCCCGAGTGGGCCGACGCCGGGTTCGTGTCCGAGCGTTTCCTCGCCCAGGCGCTGCCGTGCTTCGCGGCCGCCCAGGGACCGGTGGTCCAGGTGGCCGACCTGCCGTACCGCATCGACTACGGAACGCGGGAGAGCACCTTCGTGGACGCGTACGTCTTCGAGCCGTACAGTCTCGACTCGGCCATCCGCCTCCTCCTGCCCGGCACGCGCGTCGGGCTCCAGGTGCTGGGGCAAGCCGACGTTCACGGCCGGCCGCGGGACGTCCAGGTGACGTGTACCGCAGGGCCTGGGGGGTGGCGTCTGTCGCCGTCAGTCACGGTGGAATGACCGCATGTCTACTGGCCATCAAGGTGGTCGTCCAGCCGTGACTCAGAAGGCGAAGAAGTGACGCTCGATCTCGAACTCCTCGTCGGCAGCCTCGAATCCGTCACACTCGGCCAGCTTGACCTGTTGGTACGCGCGCCACATCAGCTCCGGCATGCTGCCCTTGAACAGAGCGTCGGCGGCGAAGGCGCCGATCGCCGCCCGCAAGCTGTCCGGAACCGCTCGGATGCCACGCTGCTCACGCTCGGCGTCGGACAGGTCGGATGGGTCCACGGGCAGCGGCTCGCCGGGATCGGTCGCGTTGTCGATGCCGTCCAGGCCGGCGGCGATGATGCCGCCCAGGGCGAGGTACGGGTTCGACGAGCCGTCGACCGCTTTGATCTCGATGTTCGTCGTCCCGGCTTCACGGCCCCAGAATGGCGAGGCAGCCCGGACAGCCGCCTGGCGATTGTCGTAGCCCCAGCACGTGTACGCCGTCGACCAGGAGCGGGCCTGTAGTCGACGGTACGAGTTGAAGCTCGGGCAGGTGAGGGCGATGAGCCCGGCAAGGTGCGCGAGAATGCCGCCGACAAAGTGGCGGCCCCACGCGCTGAAACCCTCGGCTGCGTTCGGGTCGTACATCAGGTTGCGGTCGGTTGCGGCGTCCCAGACGCTCAGGTGGACGTGCGCGCCGCTGCCGAACGTCCAGGGGAACGGTTTGGGCGCGAAGCTGGCGTAGTACCCGTGCTGGAGCGCGACGCCGCGGACCGCGTTGCGCAGCTTGATCTGGTTGTCGGCCGCCCGCAGCGCCGGCGCATGATGGATAGAGATCTCCTGCTGGCTCGGTCCACCCTCGTGGTACACCATCTCGGGCAGCATGCCCATGGCACGCACGGCGCGCGTCGCGTCGGTGAGAAACGTTGCCTGGAGATCGAAGCCCGCCTCGGCGTAGATGCCGGCCGTGTCGGCCGGTTGCCAACGCCTGGTCTCCGCGTTCCGGACGCCGAGGTAGAACTCCGGCTCGAAGGCTGCCTGAACGCGCAGGCCGCGCTCCGCCGCGCGGGCGATCATGTCTTTGAGGAATGTGCGCGGGCACGCGTCGTAGCGGCCGCCGTCCTTGTCAACCAGGTCACAGCACAGGCTCGCGTGCGCCGGCATCCATGGCAGCACAGTGAGCGTCTCCGGGTCGGGCAGCATGCGCAGCTCGCCAACGGGCTCCATGCCCTGAATCGGGACGACCGTATCCAGCAGCGTAAAGGCCATCTGCGCCCGGGTGAGATTGATCCCGTGGCTCAGTCGATTCGTCAGGTCGTCGACAGCTGTGATCTTGCCGCGCTGGACGCCGGAGAAATCGCAGTAGATGAAGCGGACCAGCTCCACCCCGCCGGTACGGCAGACGTTGAGAACGTCCTGAGCGTTCATGCCGACCAGCGCTGATGCTAGCACCCCACTGTACCGGCTGCCTGCTACCGTTCATCGTTGGCCGACGCGACTTGGGGGCCGGAGGAGGAGCGGTCTATGCAGCGATCCGACGTCGAGCGGCGCGTCGTCGCATATCTGGACGACCACGAGGCGGACGCCGTGCGTCTGCTGCAGGACCTGGTGCGCGTCCGCAGCCTGTCTCGCCAGGAGGGCACCACGGCGCAGCCCGCCACGCTGGTCGCCCACCTGCGGCATGAGCTGGGGCATGCCCCCGCGACCGAGGTCGCCGAGCAGTTGGTCGGGCCCACCAGCCAGAACCTGATCGAAGTCCTGACCGGGCCAGGCGACGCCTGCTTCGTCATCGACGCGCACACCGATACCGTGCCCGAAGGGCAGGCCGACCGCTGGTTCGACGGCAACCCATTCAGCGCGGCGGAGGGCGAGGTCCACTATCTGGGCCAGGGCCGCATCCGCATCGAGGTCGGCGCCCACCAGCATGAGGCCACCATCCGCGACCGGATGGCGCGCGTGTGGGAGACGAAGCGCACGACGCGCAGCGTTCCCATCGTCTACGGCCGCGGGACGTTCGACAACAAGGCCGCCGTGGCGTCCACTGTCATGGCCATGCGCGCCCTCGGAGCGGCGGGAGCTCCGCTGGGCGGGACGCTGGTGGCGGCGTACGTGGCAGACGAGGAAGAATCGTCCAGCGGCGTCGGGGCGCTCTCGGTCGGACCGGATTCGTGGCTCGGGGCGCGCGGCTTTCTCAGTGGTCCGACCGATGCCGACGGCTTTCTGACCCGGATCTCGGGCGTCGCGCTCGACGGTTCGTACGGTTACACGCCGGTCGTCGGGCACCGTGGCTCTACGCTGCTGGTGCTGAACGTGCAAGGTCGCGCCGCGCACGCCTCCACCCCCTTTCTGGGAGTCAGCGCCGTCGAGCAGATGAGCCGATTGCTCGTGGCTCTGGCTGATGGCCAGTCCGAGCTGATCGAGCAGCACCTGCTCCCCCTGATGGACGCCGAGCTCCTGGGACCGCCGACGCTGGCGATTGGCACCACTGTCGTCGGCGGCGGCGTGCGTCGGGTCGGGCGCGACGGCGCACGCCAGGTCGTCGAGCGCGGTGGCACCAACGCCGTTGCGGACTGGTGCGAAGCGACGATCGACCTGCGCTATCCGCCGGGTCGCGAGTACCCGGCCGACCTGGCAACATTCCCCGACCGGCTCCGCGGCGAGATCGACGCCTTTCTCCGCCAGCGCGTCAGGACCGACGGCTGGAGCTTCAGCCTGGGTGTGTCGCGGGATCGGGGCAGCCCCCCGTGTGCGCTTGGGCGAACGCGCACCCAGGCCGCCAGCCACCCTCTGGCGGCCACCGCTTTGCGCATAGCTGGGCGCGTGCTCGGCTATCGGCCAGACATCGAGACCGCGCCCGGTGGCACGGACGCGAGCGTCATGGTCCACGCTGGCCGCATTCCCACCCTGGTCGAGATGGGCGCCGCCGGCGGCCTCTCGCACGACTACCACGAGTTCGTCGAGCGCGACATGATAGTGGCCGGCGCCAAGGTGCTGGCCCTGATGGCGATCGACGTTCTCGGGGTCGCGGAGGAGCTGTGATCGATCTAGCCGACATGCCCGTGGTCGACAACCACGTCCACCCCTGGCGCGCGTCGACCGGACACATCAGCGTCGATGAGCTGGCCGGCCACGTCGCCTTTTCCGACGGGGTGGTCACCAGTGTGCGGCGCGAGTTCCTACCTCACGAGCAGCTTGCGCCGTCGCTGCGCCTGTTCCGCGACACGAACCTCGGTGCGAACTACCTGCGTGGCGAGCTCGCCAGATTCCTGAACGTCGAAGACCATTGGGACGCCGTCGTCGCGGCCCGCAACGCTGTGGCGCACGGCGACTACCGCGCCTGGACTGGCCGTCTGTTCGCCGACGCCGGCATCGACACGCTGCTGGTCGACGAGGGCGGCTCGCGGCCGCGCATCACGCTGGACGAGCTCGGCAGCATCGCCCCGGTGCGCCTCAGGAGGGTGGCCCGCTCCGACAACGTCATCCGCGACCTGCTGCCCGAAGAGGGCAGGTGGCCCCGCTTCTTCCAGCGCTACCAGGAGGCGCTCGACGCTGCCATCGGCGATGGCGCCGTCGCTTTCAAGTCGGTCATCGCCTACCGCACAGGTCTCGACGTCCGGCCAGTGTCCGAGGACGAAGCCAGACACAACTTCGACGCGACCCGCGGCGGGCCGGAGTCCACGCAGAAGGCGTTCCGCGACTTCTTGCTGTGCCACACCATGGACGTTGCCCGCGAGCGCGGCCTGTGGCTGCACATCCACGCCGGCGTCGGCGACCCGGACATCGTCTACCAGCGCGCCAACCCGGCTCTGCTGTACCCGCTGCTGCACAGCGAGCGGTTTCGGGCCAATCGCGTTGTCCTGGTGCATGGCGGGTGGCCATGGGCGGGCGAAGCCGCGGCGATGGTCGCCATCCTGCCCAACGTCTACCTCGACGTCTCGGAAGGCACCGTTTTTGGCATGCCCAATATGCGCCAGCGCATCTACGAGGCCCTGGAGGCGTGCCCCTACTCGAAGATTTTGTACGGCGCCGACGGCTCGGTGCCCGAAGCGCTGTGGATCGTCGCCAAGCGGTACAAAGCCGTCCTCGGCCGCGTGCTCGAGGAGCTGGTCGCCGAAGGGTTCTGCGGTCGGCGCGAGGCGTACCAGGCGGCACGCTGCATCCTGGCGGACAACGCCGTACGTCTATACGAGCTGTAGTATCGCGACGGCTGGTATGGCAGCGGCCGATGCTACGCGGTTCCGCACCGAGCCGGGCGCCATCTCGGCGCGGGGTAAAGCGCCGCCGGGCACTGGCGGCGAACCGGGGCAAAGAACCTGCTAGTGTGTCCCTGATGGGGCAGTCGCGACCGTTCGGGCTCGCCGAGCGGCCGCCCCTGCCGCGCCTGGCGGCCCTGCCCAACTACCACTGGCTGGTCGTCGGCACGGTCTGCGTGGGCGCGTTCCTCGGCCAGCTGGACGCCAGCATCGCCGGCCTGGTTCTGCCGACGCTCGAAGGCGTGTTCCGCGCTCCGGTGGCGATCGTCGAGTGGGTAGCTATCGCCTACCTGCTCACGCTGGCGGCGCTCGTCGTGCCGCTGGGGCGGCTTGCCGACATCGTCGGCCGCAAGCTGCTGTACACCACCGGCTTCCTCGTGTTCGTCTGCGGCTCGCTGCTGTGCGGCCTGGCCCCGGGCCTCTCGTGGCTGATCGCGTTCCGCGTGCTGCAAGCGGTCGGCGCGGCCATGCTGCAAGCCAACAGCGTCGCGATCATCGCCGCGGCCGCTCACCCACGGCAGCTGGGCCGCGCGATTGGGTTTCAGGGCGCCGCCCAGGCCGTCGGCCTCTCGATCGGCCCGTCAGTCGGTGGCGTGCTCATCGACGCGCTTGGGTGGCAATGGGTGTTCTTCATCGCCGTCCCGTTCGGCTTGTTGGGCACCGTGCTCGGCTGGCTGGTGCTGCCCCAGACCGCGCGCTCGACCGAGCAGGACGCCGCCAGGGCGCACGAGCGCTTCGATTGGATCGGCGCTCTGCTCCTCGGCCCGTCGATCGGCCTGGTGTTCCTGGCGTTCACGCTCGGCGGCCGGTGGGGCTGGACCAGCCCGCTTTTTGCGGGGTGCGTGCTGCTGGCGGCGGTCGGCCTGGCGCTGTTCGTGGCCTCCGAGCAACGGGCCGCTTCGCCCCTGGTCGACCTGGCGCTTCTGCGGCTGCCGATGTTCCGGGTGTCCCTCCTGGCCGGTCTCCTGGCGTACGCTGTTCTGTTCGGCAGCCTGTTTCTGATGCCGTTCTACCTGGAGCGGATCCTGGGCTACCCGGCCCACCAGGCGGGTCTGCTGCTCAGCCCGCTACCGGTCGCCATCGGGCTCATGGCGCCGGTGGGCGGCATCCTGGCCGACCGCGTGGGCGCGCGCTTCCCGACGGTCGCCGGCATGCTGGTGACGGCCGGGGCCCTGCTGGCGATGGCGCTGCTGTGGAACAAACCGCTGCTGGTCACGCTGGCCATCCTGGCGCTGCTCGGCGTGGGCATCGGCCTGTTCACGCCGCCGAACAACAGCGCCATCATGAGCAGCGCGCCGGCGAACCGTCTGGGCGTTGCTAGCGGCATCCTGAACATGACGCGCAGCCTGGGCACGAGCCTGGGGGTCGCCACGACGGGGGCCATCCTGGCGGTGGTGCTGAGCGCTGTGGTGGGCCAGGCAACGGGCAGCACGCTGGATGCCCCGAGCGAGTCGCTCCGCACGGCGTTCCACGTGACGCTATTCTTCCTGGCAGGGCTGTCGGTGGCCGCGGCGGCGCTCTCACTGAGCCGTCAGCCGACGAGCCTTCAGCCGTCAGCGATCAGCCGTCCGAGGCGCGCTGGCCCGCCCCGGCTGCATGAGACCCTGGCACGCCACCGCCGCCGATAGCTGATAGCCGATAGCCGATAGCTGATAGCTGACGGCTTAGAGGTACTGGCGCTCGCGGCCGATGGCCCGCTCGTACCCGGCCCGAGCGGTCTGGACCGTGAGCATGGTGGACGTCTCGGCCACCGGCACGTCCCACCAGGACTCGTAGCTGGGGACACGCTCGCCCGGGTCCGTCTCGATCACCACCAGCGTCGTCCCCGCCGCCGACCGCGCCTCGGCCAGCGCCGCCCCAAGCTCCTCGATCGTGCTCGCCCTGACAGCCCGCGCCCCCAAGCTGCGGGCGTTCATGACGAAGTCCACCGGCAGCGGCCGCCCGGTCAGATCGCCCGTCGACGCCTCGCGCAGGCGGAAGCGCGTCCCGAAACCGCCGCTGCCAACCGACTCGCTCAGGGCGCCAATGCTGCCGAAGCCGTGGTTGTCCACCAGAACGATGATCAGCTTGTAGCCCTCCTGGACCGCCGTCGTGATCTCCGACGGCATCATGAGGTACGAGGCGTCGCCAATCATCACGAAGACCTCGCGGCTCGGGTCGGCCATCTTCACCCCCAGCCCACCCGGGATCTCGTAGCCCATGCACGAGTAGCCGTACTCCACGTGGTAGCTCTTCGGGTCGCGCGCTCGCCACAGCTTGTGCAGATCGCCGGGCATGCTGCCGGCGGCGCACACGACCACGTCCCGCGGGCCGGCCGCGTCGGACACCGCGCCGAGGACCTCGCTCTGCGCCGGCAGCGGCCCGTGCTCGAGGTGGAACAGGCGGTCCACCTCCCGCGTCCACCGCTGGCGCAGCTCGGCCACGCCCGTCGCGTAGTCGTCAGCGACGCGGTAGTCGCCAAGGGAGGCGGCCAGCTCCTCGAGCGCCAGGCGCGCGTCGGCCACCAGTGGCAGGCCGGCGTGCTTGCCCGCGTCGAAGGCGGCCACGTTCACGTTGACGAATCGCACGTTCGGGTGCTGGAAGGCAGTCTTCGACGCCGTGGTGAAGTCGCCGTACCGTGTGCCGACGCCGATGACCAGGTCGGCGTCGCGCGCCAGCACGTTTGCCGCCAGCGCCCCCGTGGCGCCGACCGCGCCGACGTTCTGCGGGTGGTCGAACGGCAGGGCGCCTTTGCCCGCCTGCGTCTCCGCCACCGGGCAGCCCGTGCGCTCGGCGAGCCGCGCCAGGGCCTCGGTCGCCTCGCTGTAGACGACGCCGCCGCCGGCCACGATGAGCGGTCGCCGGCTGGCCCGTAGCCACGCGCTCGCCCGCGCCAGGAGCGCCGTCTCCGGCCGCGGCCGGGCGATGTGCCACACGCGCCGCTCGAACAGCTCCTCGGGGAACGCGAACGCCTCGGCCTGGACGTCCTGGGGCAGCGCGATCGTGGCCGCCCCGGTGTCGGCGGGCGAGGTGAGGACCCGCATGGCCCCGAGCAGCGCCGGGACCGCTTGCTCGGGGCGCTCGACGCGGTCCCAGAAGCGCGAGATGGGACGGAACGTGTCGTTGACTGACGCGCCCGGCGTCTGGGCGGACTCGAGCTGCTGGAGCGCGGGGTCGACGGTGCGCCGCGCGAACACGTCCCCCGGCAGAAGTAGGACCGGCAGGCGGTTGATGGTGGCGCCGGCCGCCGCGGTGAGCATGTTGGTGGCGCCCGGCCCGATGGAGCTAGTGCAGACGAAGGTGCTGAGCCGGTTTTTCATGCGGGCGAACGCGGCCGCGGCGTGCACCATCGCCTGCTCGTTGCGCGCCAGGTAGTACGGCAGGTCGGGCTCCTGCTGGAGGGCCTGGCCGACGCCGGCGACGTTGCCGTGGCCGAAGATGCCCCAACAGCCGGCGAAGAACCTCTGCTCGCGCCCGTCCCGCTCGACCCATTGGCGCCCGAGGAAGCGCACGATGGCCTGCGCTGTCGTGAGGGAGATAGTAGCCATCAGCCGTCAGCTATCGGCTATCAGCTATCAGCTGATAACTAAAGAAGCGTACCGCAGTCTCGGACCCAGCCGCAGCGGGGCGCTATCCCAGATGCGTTCTGACAGCTGACGGCTGACAGCTGACAGCTCGTCCGCTGACGGCTCCTAGACCACCAACGTCCGGGTGGCGCCGTCGAACAGGTGGGCCCGCCTGAGGTTTGGCCGCAGCCACACCCGTTGGCCCGGGCCCGCCTCGAAGCTCGCGTCGGCCCGCGCCACCAGCTCCTGCTCGCCAAGCTGCAGCCGCACCAGCGTCTCGTTGCCCAGAGCTTCCGTCACGTACACCGCCGCCGGCGTGCTCGCCGGCTCCGGCCCGGCCAACACCGCCACGTCCTCCGGCCGCACCCCCAGGTACATAGACTCCCACGGGCCGCCCCGCGCCACCGCCGTCATCCACTCCCCGGGCAGCGCCAGCCGGTGGCCCTCCACCTCTATCGCGAGCCCTCCATCCCCGGAACTGAGGCGCCCTTGGAGAAAATTCATCCCCGGATTGCCGAGGAACGCGCCGACGAACATGTTGGCCGGGTCGCTGTAGATCTGGCGCGGCGGACCCACCTGCTGCAGCACGCCGTCGCGCATGATGGCCACGCGGTCGGCCAGCGTCATCGCCTCCGCCTGGTCGTGGGTAACGTAGATGGTGGTCACGCCGAGGTCGGACTGGAGCCGCTTCAGCTCGCCGCGCGTGTGCACCCGCAGCTGCGCGTCCAGGTTGCTCAGCGGCTCGTCCATCAGGAAGACGGACGGCTGGCGCACGATGGCCCGGCCCAGCGCGACCCGCTGCCGCTGGCCGCCCGACAGCTGCTTCGGCCGCCGATCGAGCAGGGCGTCTATCTGGAGCATCCGCGCCACCTCGGACACGCGCTGCGCGATCGTCGCCTTCGGCGTCTTGCGGATCTTCAGCGGGTACGACAGGTTGTCCCTGACCGACAGGTGCGGGTAGAGCGCGTAGCTCTGGAAGACCATCGCCACGTTGCGGCTGCGCGGCGGCAGCTCGTTGACGACCACGTCGCCAATGCGGATGGCGCCGCTGCTGATGCTCTCCAGCCCGGCCAGCATGCGCAGCGACGTGGTCTTGCCACAGCCCGACGGCCCGAGCAGAACGAGCAGCTCGCCGCGCCCGACCTCCAGGCTCAGCCGGTCCACGGCCGTCACCTGGCCGAACGTCTTGCTCACCTGCTGGAAGCTCACGGGGGCGCTCTCGGCGCGCAGGGTGACGCTCACCGCTTTCGTCTCCGTCCGATCATCTCTTCATCCGGTCATCCGGTCACGCCGCCCAGGGTTAAACCGCGGATGATGTGGCGCTGCACGATCAGCGCGAAGATGACCACCGGCGCGGCGGCGAAGACCCCCGCGGCCATCAGGTTGCCGTACAGGATGTCGAACTGGGTGATCTGTCCCGCGACGGCAATCGGCAACGTCTGCGACCGCTGCGTGAGCACCAGGGCGAACAGGAACTCGTTCCAGGACGAGATCGCCACCAGGATCGCGGTGGCGGCGATCCCTGGCGCGGTCAGGGGGATGATGTGGCGGCGGAAGGCTCCCAGCCAGGTATCACCGTCCACGAGCGCGGCCTCTTCGATGTCGCGCGGGATGTCGCGGAAGAAGCCAAGCATGATCCAGATGACCAGCGGGAGCTCGAGGAAGGCATGCGTCAACCCGAGCCCCAGCTGCGTGTCGTACAGCTTGAAGCCGAAGATCTCGCGATTGAACAGGACGTAGATGGGGATCACCGTGATGCTTGGCGGGAACATGCGCACGGTGAGCACTGTGAACAGCAGCTGGTAATTGAGGTTCTTGGGCAAGCGGAAGCGGGACAGGCCGTACGCGGTGAGCGTTCCGCACACCAGCGCCACAGTGGTGGCGACGAAGGCCACTTCGAGGCTGTTCGCCGCGTACTGGAAGAAGTTCTGGCGGACGAGGATGTTGTAGTAGTTCTCGAGGGTAGGGTTCTGGACGACGATCGTGGGCGGCAGGGCGGAGATCTCGCGCGGCGTCTTGAACGACATGGAGGCCAGCCAGTAGGCCGGGAACAGGACGATGACGAGGATGGCGACCACCACGACCTGCTTCAGGTGGGACATGCCGGTCGCCACGTCTCTAGCGATGAGCCCTTCGTCACCCCTACTCCTCGTTGAGCACGCGCCGCACGTAGATTGTGCCGAGCAGGAGCAGGACGAGCTGGAACAGGAACGACAGCGCCGCGGCGTAGCCGAAGTCGAACTGGATGAACGCCGTCTTGTAGATGCTCATGGTGAGCGTCTCGGTCGCCGTCCCTGGGCCGCCGCCGTTGGTCATGACGTAGATCTTGTCGAAGATGCGGGCCGCGTCGATCGTGCGCAGCAGCAGCACCACCAGCAGTGTGGGCCGCAGCAGGGGCAGCGTCATGGTGCGGAACACCTGCCACGGGGTGGCGCCGTCGATGGCCGCCGCCTCGAACGGGTCGGTCGGCAGCGCCTGGATGCCGGCCAGCATCAGCAGGAAGACGAAGGGGGTCGCCTGCCAGATGTCGGTGGCCATGACGCTGAACAGGGCGGTGTTGCGGTCGGACAGCCAGCGCACCGGCGCGTGCCCGACCAGCTTGAGCAGGTAGTTGTAGATGCCGAACTGCTCCTGGTAGCTGAAGCGCCACGCCAGCGACACGCTCACCGGCGGCAGGACGATGGGCACCATGAGGAACGAGATGACCAGGCCGCGCCAGCGGATGCCCGAGCTGACGAGCAGGGCCAGGCCGAGGCCGAGCAGCATCTCGGCCGCCGTCACCATCACGACCCACTCGACGGTGATGCGCGCCGCGTTGGCGATGAACGGGTCGCGGAAGGCGCGCAGGTAGTTCTCGGCGCCGACGAAGCGCATGACGAGCCCGTCGCCCGTGATGGAGATGTGGTTGAAGCTGAACTGGACGGCCGTCAGCGTCGGGTAGACGACGAACAGCGCCAGTACGAGCAGGGTGGGCAGCGGCAGCAGGTAGCGCAGGTTGCGCTCCCACCACGGCGCCCGCCCGAGGGCGTGCGGCAGCGCCGCCGACGGCGACGACGGGGCGAGGGGATGAGGGGGCGCGGTGGTCATCTCCCCCTGCCCCGCCTGTTTACCAATGAGCTGTTTAGCCGCCCAGGACGCCGTTGCGGACCAGGAAGTCGCGCACGTCCTGGTTCGCCTGCTGGAGCCCCGTGTCCGCGTCGACCTGGCCGGCGATAACCTCCGAGAGGTAGCGGCCGATGATGTCCTCGACACCCGAGTAGTACTGGGTGCGCGGCCGCGGCACGGCGACGCTGGCCGCCTGCAGCAGGCCTGGCAGGAAGGGGAACTTGGCCACGGCCTCCGGGTCGTTGAAGATGGACACCAGGACAGGCGGGTTGTTGAAGTTCATCAGCAGCCGCTTCTGCTGGTCGTGCTGGGTGAACCACACGAGGTAGTCGAAAGCCCGGTCCTTGTTCTTGCTGCCCTCGGGAATGCCCATGAGCCAGGTGCCTGTCATGTTGGCTGGCGTCACGCCGGGCTGGGACGGCTCGGCGCCGATCTCGATCTTGCCGACGACGCTGGAGACTGACGGGTCGAACATGTTGAGCAGCTGGTCGGGCCAGATGTCACCGCTCATCGCCGTCTGGCCGGTGTACATGAAGCGGCCCACGTCGGCGTGCTGGACGTTCTCGGCGCCGGGTGGCGCGGTGTCGCGCAGCTTGAGGGAAGTCTGCAAGGCCGCGTGGGCCTCCGGCGTATCGAGCTGCGGGGTGAAGTCCGCGGCGAGCACGTCCTTGCCGTAGCCGCGCGTGATCGGCAGGAAGCTGGTGGTGGCCGGGTTGCCGGCGGCGCCGCGGATGGCGTAGCCGAACACGCCTGGGTTGTCCGACTGGACCTGCTGCGCCGTCGCGATGGCGTCGTCCCAGGTGGTCGGCCGCTGCGAGACCAGATCGCTGCGCCAGGCGAAGACCTGCACGTTGCCCAGCCAGGGCAGCGCCCGCAGGCCCGACCCCGCCGGGTACGTCCCGAGCGCGAGCAGCTGCGGCTGAAGGTCGGCGTTGGGCGACCCGCCCGTCTTGGCAAACATGTCGTCGAGACTGACCAGGAACTTGCCGCCGGCGAACTGAGGGATCCAGGGGTCGTCGAGCGACGCCAGGTCGAAGGCGTCAGTCTTCTGCGACAGGGCGATCTGCAGCTGCTGGAAGGCCTGGTCGTAGGGCCGCTCGATCACCTCGATCTGGGTGCCGGTGGTCTTGGTGTAGTCGGCGGAGATGGTGCGGATGCGCTCGCCGTCGCCCGAGTTCACCTGGATGGTGATCTTGCCGCCCTGCTGGCTCGGCGGGACCATCGCGGCCCCAGCGCCCGGCGCCGCCATCGCTTGGGTCGCCGTCAGCAGGCTGCCAGCGCCGGCCGCGAGGACGCCGGCCGCGCTGAGCCGGAGCAGCTGCCGGCGGGTGACTGGGACGACTATGCTGCCCACTGTCGATCGCGTCTCGGACTCCATAGAACCCCCCTGTGTCTGCCAGTGTCCTGGTTAGCCGCGCAGTCTAGAGACACTGCCCGACAGTGTCAAACGTGACGTGCTGTGGTGCCGTGGTGCAATAGTGCCGTGTTAAGGCACCCTGTGGGGGCCATGCGTCACGCGCCCCGCCTTCTTCCGGGCGTCGTCGCCGGGCTCGCGCTCGCCCTGGGCGCCTGCCGCCCCGGGTCCGTGGAGCCCCCACGACCGGCCGCCCCGGCCACAGATGCGCCCACGGGCAGCCACCGCCAGGTGGTCCGCCTCGGCGTGGCGGTCTCGCTCTCGGGCCCGGGCGCACCAATCGGCATCATGCAGCAGCGCGCCATCCAGCTCGCCGTGGACGAGATCAACAACGCCCACCTCCTCGGCCGACCCCGGCTCGAGCTCGCCCTCGCCGACGACGCGTCCGACAAGGAGCGGGCCAGGGACCTGTTCCACCACTTCGTCGAGAGCGACCACGTTGTCGGCATCATCGGCCCAACCCTCTCCAGCGCGGCCCTCGCCGCCGACCCCATCGCCCAGCAGGCCGGTGTGCCCGTCCTGAGCATCTCGAACACCGCCGGGGGCATCACCGAGACCGGCAGCTTCGTCTTCCGCGCCAACCTCAGCGAAGCGCAGGTCATCCCGCCCACCGTCGAGGCGGTCAGAAGTCGGCTCCGCCTGCGCCGCGCCGCCCTCCTCTACGGCGACGATGCCTCCACCCGCCTCACGTTCCAGAGTTTTAAGAAGGCGCTGCACGACGACCATATCCGCGCGGTCGCGGAGGTCTCGTACGCGCCGCGCGCCACCGACTTCACCGCCCAGCTGGCCGCCATCCGCGACACGCGCCCGGACGTCCTGTTCGTGGCCGCGGCGATCGGCGAAGCGCCGGCCATCGTGGCGCAGGCGGGCGGCCTGGCTCTCGGCGCGCCGATCGTCGGTGGCAACGTCTTCACCTCGGCCGCTATCCGCGCCGGCGCCGCGGGCGCCGCCGAGGGCCTCATCTGCGGCGGCGGCTGGAGCGCGGCGAACGGGGGCGCCCACAGCCAGGCCTTCGTCAAGAGCTTCGCCGACCGCTGGAACGAGGAGCCCGACCAGTACGCCGCGCAGGCCTACGCCGGCGTCTACATCATGGCCGCGGGCCTGAAGAACGCCGGGACAGTGAGGGAGCCGCGCGCGCTGCGCGACGGCCTGGCTCAGGTGAAGGGCCTGGACACGGTGCTGGGGTCGTTCTCGTTCACCGACGACCGGAACGCCGACTACCCCGCCATCGTCCAGATCGTGCGGGACGGCCGACTCGCTCCACTCCCGCCACTCTCTCCGGTGGCTCCACTCCCAGAGACGCGGTGAGCCCCGGGCGGCTGCTGGCGGCGGACGACGGCCGAGCGCACGGGCCGCCCGGCGCGCCGCTGCCGCCTCTGTGCGCCGTTGTCGGCACGACGGCGTCTGGCAAGTCGGCTCTCGCCGTCTACCTGGCCCGGCGCGTTGGCGGGGAGATCGTCTCGGCCGACTCGCGCCAGGTCTATCGCGGCCTCGACATCGGCACCGGCAAGACGACGCCGGCCGAACAGCGCGGGGTCCGGCACCATCTGCTGGACGTGGCCGACGTCCGTTCCCGCTTCACCGTCGCCGAATACCAGTCCCTCGCTCTGGCGACGCTAGGCGAGGTCTGGGGCCGAGGCGTCCTGCCTATCCTGGTCGGCGGAACGGGTCTCTACGTCCGGGCCGTGATCGACAATCCCACTTACCCCGCCATCGCGCCGGACCCCGCGTTGCGGGCAGAGCTCGAGCGGCGGCCGCTCCCCGAGCTGGTGGCGACGCTGCGTCGGTTGGACCCGGTCGGCGCCGAGCGGATCGACCGCGCCAACCCGAGGCGGGTGGTGCGGGCGCTCGAAGTGACGCTCGGGACTGGCGTCCCGTTCTCGGCGCAGCAGCGCCACGGGCCGGCCCGCGCCCGCACCCTGCAGCTTGGCGTGACGTGGCCGCCGGAGCAGCTCCGGCAGCGCATCGACGAGCGGCTCGACGCGCGCCTGGCCGCCGGCCTGGTGGACGAGGTGCGGGGGCTACTGGCCGATGGCGTGCCAGCGGCACGGCTGCTGGAGCTCGGCCTCGAGTACCGCTTCGTGACGCGGTACCTGCAGGGCGCGCTCGCGTACGACGCCATGGTGGCCGACTTGAAGCTGGCGATTCGCCAGTACGCGAAGCGCCAGCTCACTTGGTTCCGCCGCGACCGGCGCGTCCGCTGGCTGGACATGCGCGCCGACCCGCTGGCCGAGGCCACCGCGCTGGTGCTGGGTAACACGCAAGGGTAGCGCGCACTGACTAGAATTCCGGGGGTGGGTCAGGCGGTCCAGGAGCCGGTCAGACGGGCCCCCGTGGAGCTGTCGCGGGTGCTCGGCGCGCTCGCGGTGGCGTTGCGCCCGCGGCAGTGGACGAAGAACGGCCTGGTGTTCGTGCCGCTGGCGTTCACCCTGAATCTCCAGGACCCGGGCCTGCTCCTGCGGACGGCTGCCACATTCGCCCTCTTCTGCGCCCTGTCGAGCGCCGGCTACCTGCTGAACGACGTGGTCGACGCCGAGGCCGACCGCCAGCACCCCATCAAACGGTCCCGTCCGGTGGCGGCCGGCACGCTGTCGGTGCCGCTGGCCCTGGCGGTCGGCGGCAGCCTGGCGGCCGTCGGCGTCCTCGGGTGTCTCGCCATCCGGCCCACGCTGGGCGCTGTCGCCGTCGGGTACCTCGTGCTGACGCTGGTGTACTCCGTCGGTCTGAAGCACGTGGTCCTCGTGGACATCTTCGCCATCGCGGCCGGCTTCGTGCTGCGCGCTGCCGCGGGAGCGGTCGCCATCAGCGTGCCCATCTCGCCGTGGCTGTACTCGGCCACGATGCTCGGCGCTCTGTTGCTGGGGCTCGGCAAACGGCGCGCCGAGCTCCAGGGCCTCGGTGCCGGTGCTAGCCGCCACCGCCGCAACCTCGACGTGTACACCGTCGAGTTCATCGACCAGCTCATCGTGATTGTCACCAGCGGCGCGATCATGACCTACGCCCTGTACACGTTCTCCGCCGAGAACCTGCCGAAGAACCACAGCATGATGCTGACCGTCCCCGTCGTGCTGTACGGCGTCTTCCGCTACCTCTTCCTGCTGAAGGTCGGCGGCTTGAGCGGGGCGCCCGAGGACCTGCTGTTCCGCGACCGACCGCTGCTCGTCGCCGTCGTGGTGTGGGCGCTGCTGGCGGTCACCGTGCTGTACCTCGGCAGCGGCAGCTGACGCGCGAGCTGACGGACCCGGCGAGCCAGGCAGCGGCCGTCCCGGTGGCGGCCGACAGCGGCACCGCGATGGCGGAGGCCTCGGCGGGCCAGTTGCCCGGGTCGGCGCCCAGCAGCAGGGCGATCGGCGGCTCCAGAAGGGCCAGCGCCGAGCCGAAGACACCGCCCGCCACGAGCGCCCGTCGCGGCGAGAAAGCGCGGGCGCGCCGCGGGCGCTGGCGCCAGACCCGCCCGCGGGCACGCGCTGGCCACACGTCGAGAACAGCTACCAGGTCGTACCACCGCAGCCACAGGGCCAGCTCGAACAGAACGGCGGCCGCCACGAGCATGGGCGGCGGCGCCAGCGTCGGGGCCAGCAGGCTGAGGGAGCCGCGGGGCAGGAGGTACGCGCCGCACACCGCCGCGCCAGCGCCTGGGGCGCCGGTCAGCCGGGCGGCCAGGACGAGCGTGGCCACACTGGCGGCGGTGGCCAGCGGGAGGTACGGGAGGGCGCCGCGAGCCGCCGCGTCCAGGTCGGCCGGCGCCAGGAGCAGGGCGCCGGCCAGCAGCAGCGCGTGGGCCAACAGGAGGCCACCACCCCGGGGCGTCAGACCAGGCCACGGTCCTTGGCGGTACGGTCCGCCGCCGCGCGCCAACCGGGCGATGAGTAGGAGCGCCAACAGGCACAGGGCGGCGGCGGCGACAGGCTGCACACTTACTTAATTACTCAACGCGTGACTCGCGAAGCGGGAAGCCCGAAGCCTAAAGCTCAAGGCCTGAAGCTTAAAGTAGCATCGTACGGTGTTGTCCCCCTTGGTGGATTACCACGTGCACACGGCACGCTGCGGCCACGCCGTCGGCGCGATGGAGCGGTACGTCGAGAGCGCTATCGAAGCCGGCCTCTCGGAGCTGGGGTTCTCCGACCATCTCTACCTGTACTGGCTGCCGGCCGACGGCCGTGATCCGGAGCTGGCCATGGCCGAGTGGGAGCTGGACTATTATGTCGAGGACGTCTACCGGTGCCGCGGGCGCTACGCAAGCGATATCACAATCCGACTCGCGACGGAGGCCGACTACGTGCCGGGCCGCGAGCGGCAGCTGGAGGCGATCCTCGGCCGGTACGACTGGGACTACGTCATCGGCAGCGTCCACTTCGTGGATGGCTGGGGCCTGGATGACAGCCGGTACCTGGCCGGCTACGACGCCTGGGACGTTGACGCGCTGTACGCGCGGTACTTCGACCTCATGGGCGGCGCCGCTGAGACCGGCCTGTTCGAGACCATGGGCCACGCCGACCTGGTGAAGAAGTTCGGGCACCGGCCCCGGGGCTCGCTGGCGGAGGCGTACAGTCGGCTGGCCGGCCGGTTCCGCGCCGCCAGGGTGTGCGTCGAGGTCAATACGTCGGGTCTGCGCAAGCCGTGCGCCGAGGTGTACCCCCACGCGGACCTGCTGCGGGCATGCCAGCGGGCTGGCGTCCCGACCACTTTTGCCTCAGACGCCCACGCGCCCGAGGACGTTGCCGCCGATCTGGCGGCAGCTGCCGGCCTCATGCGGGCGGCCGGCTACGACAGCTTCCTCCAGTTCGCCGGGCGCCAAAGAGTCGAGGCCGCGCTCACGCGCGACCTCGACCTTCAAGCTTTAAGCCTTAAGCCTTAAGCTCGGCAGTACGAGAGTAGCTAACCCTTAGTCGTACATATCCGGGCCGCCGCCGCCGCCAGGGGCCGCCGGCGCCTTCTTCTCGGGCAGCTCGGTCACCAGGGCCTCGGTGCTGAGGATCATCCCGGCCACGCTGGCCGCGTTCTCCACAGCGGTGCGCGTCACCTTGGCCGGGTCGATAATGCCCGCCTGGACGAGGTCGACGTACTGCTCGCTCATCACGTCGAAGCCCCAGTTCTTCTTGTTCTGGTTGCGCAGCTCCTCGACGACGACGCTGCCCTCGAGGCCCGCGTTCGCCACCAGCTGGCGGACCGGCTCCTCCAGGGCGCGCTTCAGGATGTTGGCGCCAAGCTTCTGGTCACCCTCGAGGCCCAGGCGGTCGATCACCGGGACCGCGGCGAGCAGCACGGTGCCGCCACCAGGGACGATGCCCTCCTCGACGGCCGCCCGCGTCGCGTGCAGGGCGTCCTCGACGCGCGCCTTCCGCTCCTTGAGCTCCACCTCAGTGGCCGCGCCGACCTTGATCACCGCCACGCCGCCGGACAGCTTGGCGAGGCGCTCCTGGAGCTTCTCGCGGTCGTAGTCCGAGGTGGTCTCCTCGACCTGGGCCTTGATCTGGCGAATGCGGCCCTGGATCTCGTCCTGGGTGCCGCGGCCCTCGACGATCGTCGTGTCGTCCTTGGTGGAGACCACGCGGCGCGCCTGGCCCAGATCATCGAGGCTCGTCTGGTCCAGCTTCTTGCCGACCTCCTCGGAGATCACGCTACCGCCGGTGAGCACGGCGATGTCGCGCAGCATCTCCTTGCGGCGGTCGCCGAAGCCGGGCGCCTTGATGGCCACGACGTTCAGGATGCCGCGCAGCTTGTTGACCACCAGGGTCGCCAGGGCTTCGCCGTCGACGTCCTCAGCAATGATGATGAGCTCCTTGCGGCCCGTCTGGACCAGCTTCTCGAGCACCGGCACGATGTCCGAGATGGCGCTGATCTTCTTGTCGGTGATGAGCAGGTAGGGCTCGTCGACGGCCGCCTCCATCCGCGTCGAGTCGCTGATGAAGTACGGCGAGATGTAGCCGCGGTCGAACTGCATGCCCTCGGTGTACTCCACCTCGAGCTTCAGCCCCTTGCCCTCCTCGACAGTGATGACGCCGTCGTGGCCGACCTTCTCCATGGCCTCGGCGAGAAGCTGGCCGACCTCGCTGTCGTTGGCCGAGATGGTGGCGATGTGCTCGATGTCCGCCTGGCCGTTGACCGGCGTCGACACCTGCTTGATCTCCGCGACGACCGCCGCCGCTGCCGCGTCGATGCCGCGCTTCATGAGCATCGGGTTGGCGCCCGCGGCCAGGTTCCGCAAGCCCTCCGTGACGATCGCCTGGGCCAGCACGGTCGCCGTGGTGGTGCCGTCGCCGGCCACGTCGTTCGTCTTGGTGGCGGCCTGCTTCAGCATCTGGGCGCCCATGTTCTGGAAGGGATTCTCGAGCTCGATCTCTTTGGCGACGGTGACGCCGTCGTGGGTCACGGTGGGGGCGCCCCACTTCTTGTCGAGGGCCACGTTGCGGCCGCGCGGCCCGAGCGTCACCTTGACGGCGTTGGCGAGGGCGTCGATACCAGACTTGAGCTGGCGGCGCGCCTCGGCGCTGAAGACGAGATCCTTGGCAGGCATGCTCTATCCTTGCTCCTTCTTCTGTTGACGACTAATCACTAATTGCTGATAGCTGATCGCTAGGCACCGTTGCCGGTCACGACGGCCAGCAGGTCGCTCTCGCGCATCACGAGGTAGTCCTCGCCGTCCAGCTTGACCTCGGTGCCGGCGTACTTGGCGAACAGGACCGAATCGCCCTGCTTCACCTCGGTATCAACCCGCTTGCCGTTGTCCAGCAGCCGCCCCGGACCGACGGACAGCACTGTCCCTTCCTGGGGCTTCTCGGTAGCGGTATCGGGCAGCACAATGCCGCTCCGGGTCGTCTCTTCCTTGGCCTTTGCTTTGACGACCACGCGGTCGCCCAGCGGCTTGAGACTTGTTGCCATAGCTGTTCGCGTCCCTCCTCGGATACTGGATACTGAATACATGGATCACTGGTCCAACGCCCGCGTGCGGCACGGGGCGGTCGGATCACCACGGTGAGCATGCACGGCGCTCCGTTATAGGAGCGTTGGAGGACGTGTAAGAAAGCCGTTAGAACGGCGGCCTTGTGCCGGCTGGCGCGGGGGCGCGACCGCTCGGGTACAGTGAGCGGAACACGCGCGATGAGCCGCTTGCGCTACCCCTTCACCGAAGTGTCCGCCCGCTGTCGGCTGTGCGGGGCGGTCGGCTTCACCGCTTCCAGTGAGCACGCTCTTGGCGGCCGACTGATCGACTGGCGGCGCCAGCACGCGCCGGTCTGTCCGGAGTGGCCGCGCTGGGCCGAGAAGAAGGGTCTGCGCCTGGACGAGCGGGGAGCCCTGCTCTACCCGAACGAGGAGGGCCCGTACGAGCCGCGCGTGCGCCCGCGCGAGGACGGTGAGGCGGACGAGGCGGACGTGGCGGACGTGGTCGAGGCGCCGCCGCGGATCGACCTGATGCAGGTCCCCGCCGACGAGCTCGAGCAGTCGGCACTTTTTTAGCTCTCAGCTATCAGCCGTCAGCTATCAGCTTTTGGTCGGCGGCGGGCGGACACCCCATGGCCGCTAGTATGGTGGGGTTGATCGCCGATAGCTTGCTCCTGACGGCTGACAGCTGATGGCTGAGAGCCCGTCGTCCGGCGGCCGCGCGGTCGTCGACGCCCTGCTCGCGGTTGGCGTCGACCACGCCTTCTGCGTGCCGGGCGAGAGCTTCCTCGGCGTCCTCGACGCCCTCTTCGACGAGCCCCGCATCCGCGTCGTCGCGACCCGGCACGAGGGCGGCGCCAGCTTCATGGCCGAGGCCTTCGCCAAGCTCACCCGCCGACCCGCCGTCTGCATGGGCACCCGCGCCGTGGGCGCCGGCAACCTCGCCATCGGCATCCACACCGCCGCCCAGGACTCGACGCCGCTCATCGCCCTCGTCGGCCAGGTCGCCACCGGCCAACGCTACCGAGAGGCCTTCCAGGAGACGGAGCTCACCGCGGCATTCGCGCCGCTGGCCAAGTGGACAGTCGAGCCCCCCGCCGCCGACCGCCTCGGCGAGCTCACCCTGCGCGCCGGCCGCCTGGCGGTCGCCGGACGGCCGGGCCCGGTCGTGGTGGTCCTGCGCGAGGATCTCCTGGACCAGACGGTCCCGCGTCTGGCGCCGCGGCCACTCGTCGCGCCGCGCCCAGCGCCGGACCCGGCCGCCGTCCGGGAGGCGGCCGACCTGCTGCGCACGGCCGAGCGGCCAGTGATGCTCCTGGGTGTTGGCGTCCTGGCGGCCGGCGCCAGCGACGCCTTCGTCCGCCTGGCCGAGCTGGCACAAGTGCCGGCGCTCGCCGCCTGGCGCCGGCCGGACGTCTTCCCCAACAGCCACCCGCTGTACCTCGGGCACTCGGGTATCGGCGCCGTGCCCGAGGTCGTCGACCGTCTCCTGAGCGCCGACCTCGTCCTGGCCGTCGGGACGCGCTTGAACCAGTACACCAGCCTCGAGTACCGCGTCCCGGCCCCGGCGAGTCGCCTGGTCCAGGTTGACCTGTCGGCCGAGGTCCTGGGCGGGCATGGCCAGGCAGACGTGGCGTGCGTCTCGGACGCGGGCCTATTCGCCGAGGCTCTGCTCGCCGCACTCGCCGCCGAGCCCCCGTGCCCGGATGCCCTAGCGGCGCGGCGCGCGCGCAACGCCGCCGACCGGGCGGCCTGGGAGGAACAGACGACACCCACGCGCGGCAAGGCCCGCCCCGGCTACCTGGACCAGCAAGCCGTCAGCGCCCACCTGCGCCGCGCGCTGCCCCGGGACACCATCGTCACCACCGACGCCGGCAACTTCAGCGGCTGGCCGGCGCGCTACCTCCGCTGGCAGCGCCCCGGTACGTTCCTCGGGCCGACCTCCGGCGCCATGGGCTACGCGATCCCGGCGGCGATCGGGGCGAAGCTGGCGCGGCCGGGCCAGCCGGTCGTGGCGCTCGTCGGCGACGGCGGCTTCCTCATGACTGGCACCGAGATCGAGACCGCGGCCCGTGAACGGGCGCCCTTCGTCAGCCTCGTCTACGACAATGCGCAGTACGGCACCATCCGCATGCACCAGGAGCGCGAGCACCCGGGCCGCCCCGTCGCGACGGCGCTCGGGCCGGTGGATGCGGCCGCGTTCGCCCGCTCGCTCGGCGGCTACGGCTGGACAGTCCGGGACGAGGCGGAGCTCCCCGCTGCTCTCGACGAGGCGCTCGCGGCCGATCGACCGTCGGTCCTCCACCTGCTCGTGGACCCGCAGCAGATCTCGGTCGCCGGGGACGGCGGCTGACACATGGTCGGCATCCACGGCCTGATCGCGCAGTCGGTGGTGCTCTACTTCGCTCTCGTCGGCCTCTGGGGCGTCGTCCAGGGGCTGCGAAGAGCTCCCCTGGACAGCGCCTACCGCGGCGCCCTCGTCGTCGGCGGCGCGCTCGGGGTGATCCAGCTTCTGGTGGGCGTGCTGCTGATCGTCGCTGGCCTGCGTCCACGCGACGACCTGCACTACCTGTACGGCCTGTCCGTCATCATCACGCTGCCGCTGATCCACCAGTATCTGGCAGGGCGCCGCTGGCGCGCCCCGCTGGCGTACGGCCTCGGCTGCCTGTTCATCATGGGGCTCGGAATCCGCGCCATCACGACCGGCTCCTGAATCAACCTATCGGCTGCGACACACGGCAAACCGAGCCTGTCTGCCCACCGCGGCGCCCGAAGGATGGGGCAGGCGAACGGACCGGGACCGGTCAGGTTTCAGTTTTAGTAGAAGCGGGCGGATGCCAGACCTGCCGGGCTTTGGCGTCCTGCTCCAGGACACCCGCGGCGATCTCGTCCTTGTACAGCTGAAGGGCCGCCATCAGTCGCGCGTCGGCAACCCCGAGGATCTGAACGGCGAGGAGGGCGGCGTTGGCGGCGCCACCGATGGCTACCGTGGCGACGGGCACGCCGCGCGGCATCTGCGCTATAGCCAGCAGGGCGTCGATGCCGCCGAGCGAGCCGCTGGCAACCGGCACGCCAATAACAGGCAGCGGCGTGTGCGCGGCGAGCACGCCCGGCAGGTGAGCGGCCAGCCCAGCGGCCGCGATCAGGACGCGCACCCCCCGGTCGTAGGCGGCGCGCGCGTACTGGGAGGCCTCGGCCGGCGTGCGGTGCGCCGACAGCACCCGCAGCTCGTGCGCCACGCCAAACCGCTGGAGCAGCTCGGTCGCTGGCTGCAAGGTGGGTAGGTCGGACGCGCTGCCGACGACGATGCCAACGGCGGGCTCTGGCTCAGCGGTCACGGGACAATGGTACCAGCGCCTGTTCCGCCAGGCTGGCGGCCCTCGCGCCCACCTTGGGCACGCGCCCTCGGTCCGTCAGCCAGGCATCTCGGCTCTCTTGACGCATCCAGGAGGCCTCAGTATCGTTGGCGATGCCGTACGGGCAGCCGTGGCTTCTGGTGGAGGGAGGACGAATACATGCGGCCTGACTTCGTCCTCAAGCGCGTCGCCATGTTCCTGGTGCTCGTGTGGGTGGCCGCGACGCTGAACTTCATCGGGCCGCGCTTGACCAATAAGGACCCCATCAAGACGCGCCTGCTCAAGCAGGCCGCCGTCGGCGGGTACGTCCAGCAGGGTATGGACGAGATGGCCAAGGAGTACGAGCGCAAGTTCGGCCTCGATAAGCCACTGTGGACGCAGTACACCACCTACCTTGGCGACATGTCGCGGCTGAACTTCGGCCCGTCCATCGCCAATTACCCGCGATCGGTCAACGAGATCATGGCCGAGGCTCTGCCCTGGACGATCGTCCTGCTGGGCATGACGACCATGATCTCCTTCCTGCTCGGCAGCTTTCTCGGCGCAATCCTGGCCTGGCCCCGCTCGCCCCGGTTCCTCCAGTACCTGCTGCCACCGTTGCTGACCCTGTCGGCTATTCCGTACTACCTGCTCGGCCTGGTCCTGCTGTACCTGCTGGCGTTCCGGGCAGGCCTGTTTCCGGCGTTCGGCGGCTACTCGCCTGGTCTGCTGCCGGCTATGAGCGCTGCGTTTCTTCTGGACGCCGCCCGCCACGCCATCCTGCCGGCGCTGTCCATCATCCTGGCGGCTATCGGCTTCTGGGCCCTCGGCATGCGCGCCATGATGGTCACCATGCAGGGTGAGGACTCCATGATCTTTGCCGAGGCGAAGGGTCTGAAACAGCGCACGCTGTTCATGCGCTACGCCGTGCGCAACGCGCTGCTGCCGCAGGCCACCGCGCTGGCGCTGGCCCTCGGCGAGACGCTCTCCGGCGCCGTCCTGGTGGAAGTCGTCTTCGGCTATCCAGGCATTGGCACCGTGCTGTACAGCGCTATCCGAGACTTCGACTACTACCTCATCCAGGGAATCGTGTTCACCATCGTCGTCTCCATCGGTCTGGCGACCCTGGCCATCGACATGCTGTACCCGCTCCTCGACCCGCGGATCAACTACCGGAAAGCGTGAGGTTTTCAGTGGCTCTGAGCCTGTGGCGCTACACCCGGCGTAATCCGAACCTCGGCGTCGGGATAGTCCTGCTGCTGCTGCTGGTCCTGTTCAGCGTGATCGGCCCGCTGTTCGTCGACGTCAGCAATGCCGACCCCCTCTCGGTGTCGCCGGAGAAGCCGCCGTCGCTGCTGTACCCGTTCGGCACGGACAGCCAGGGGCGCGACCTCCTGGCGGTGATGGTTGCGGGCACGCCGCTCACGCTGCGCATCGGCATTCTGGCGGGCTTGCTCGGCGTGGGCATCGGCACGGTGCTGGCCTTCGTCTCGGCGTACTACGGCGGCATGATCGACGCCGTGATTCGCGGGGTTGTGGACATCAGCCTGACCGTCCCGGGCCTGCTGGTCCTGATCATCGTCGCCGTCTTCCTGCGCGAGGGTCTGTCGGTCAACCAGATGGCCCTCATCGTCGCCGTGCTGTCGTGGCGGTGGCCGGCGCGGACGATCCGTTCTCAGGTGCTCACCCTCCGTGAGCGGACCTGGGTCCAGGTGGCCCGTTTGTCCGGCATGAACGGCATGAAGATCATCTTCTTCGAGCTGATCCCGAACCTGCTGCCGTTCCTGGCCGCGGCGCTGGTCGGCGCGGTGGCGTCGGCGACGCTCGCCTCCATCGGGCTCGAAGCGCTCGGCCTCGGCCCGGCCGACTCGCCGACGCTCGGGATGACGATCTACTGGGTGATCTACTACGCCGCGCTGCTGCACGGCTACTGGTGGTGGTGGCTGCCGCCGATCGCCATCATCACCATCCTGTTCGTAGCGCTGTTCAACCTGGCCGGCGGCCTTGACGAGATCGCCAACCCGCGCCTGCGCAAGACCGTCTAGTCAGCACAGACGGAGCGGTAATTCCGAGTGGCGGGAGCAACCGCCACGCTTTTCGCCCCCGGCGGACCCGGTGCGTTGCTCGGGAGAACGCACCGGGCCCGCTTCCGAGACTTAAGCGCTAACCGTCGACTACGCCGCCGCTGACTGGAGCTTGTTCAGCACGAGCTGCCAGGTGAGGTGCCAGGACGCTTCGTTCACGTACGGGTCCTCGTCGGATGGCCAGCCCGTCCAGTACTGCGTGTTCATCCCGATGTTGTGATAGAACTGGTTCAGCTGGATGTCCGGCAGCTGAGGGATCCAGATCTCCATCGCTTTGTGGAACAGGTCCTTCAGCTTCTCCTTGTCGTTCATCGAGGTCAGGTAGACGTCGGTAACGATCTTGTCGTAGTCCGCGTTGCTCCAGCGCGGGAAGTTGGACTGGTGCAGCCCAGGGACCGCCAGGTTCGCCGTCGTGTACAGGTTGAGCGTGTTGTACGGGTCGCGGATGCTGCCGCCGTGGCCGTAGATCGACAGCGTGTAATCGCCCTTCGGGAAGCGGTCGAGCGCGTCGGGAGGCATCGTCCAGCTCACGTCGAAGCCGGCCTTCTTGAGCTGGGTCGCGACGACCGGACCGATGTTCGATAGGAACTCGAAGCCGAGGATCTCGTACTTGGCGGGGTTGCCCTTCGGATCAACCCAGATGCCGTCGCCGCCCTTCTTCCACCCCTTGCCCTGGAGCAGCTGGTCACCCTTCGCCTTGTCGAACGCCGTGGTGTCGTACTTGTCCAGCAGGTCTTTGACCGCATCGAAGTACGGCATCAGCGCCGGGTACTGCGGCATTGGCAGCGGCGTGGGGACGATGCCGCTCTCCTCACCGTAAGCCACGTCGATGATCTGCTGGCGGTTCAGGTAGTAGCTGAGCGCCCAGCGCACGTCCGGGTCGTTGAACGGCTCCGTGGAGCAGTTGGCGTACAGGGACAGCGGCCACCAGTCCTTGTAGCCGTACGGCCCCTTGCGCCCGGAGTGGGTGACGACCTTCGGGTTGTTCTTGACCGCCTCCTTCACGTTCTGAATGATGAACGCCGAGTAGTCGATATCGGCTGAATCGAGCGCCTGCACACCCGCCGTCTGGTCAGTGATCGGCAGATAGATCATGCGCTGCATCTTGGGCATCTCGGTCAGACCGGCCTTGACCGCCCACCAGTCGTCGCGCAGGTCGAACACCTTCTGCTGCGGCGATCCGGCGACGACCTTCCACGGCCCCGTGGTCACCGGCCAATCCTTGCTCGTGTCGAAGAACTTGAAGTTCGTCCAGTCGCCGGCGTTGGCGAAGATGTGCTTCGGGACGATGTAGACGCCGATGTCGTACTTGTAGGTGAGCAGATCGAAGAAGCGCGGGGCTGGCACCTTGAACTTGACGACGACAGTGGTGGGATCGGTGGCGGTGGCGCTGTCCACGGCCTGCTGCACGTCCACACCCCAGCGCACCTTGGAGCCGAGGTCCTTCAGCGTGCTCAGCGTGTAGGCGACGTCGTCGGCGCCAAAGGGCTGGCCGTCGCTCCACTTGACACCGCTGCGCAGCTTGATGGTGAGCTGTTTGAAGTCTGGCGTGTACTCGTAGCTCTCGGCGAGCCAGGGAATCTCTTTGTCGCCGAAAGCGCTGTAGAAGGCGAGCGGCTCGTGGATGATGTTCGGGCCGGTCTGGTGGTTGGCGCCCAGCGCGTACGCGTTCCAGAGGTCGAAGTCCTGGTACTTCCCCTGCACGCCGCCCTGGGCGAGGATGAGGGTGCGGTTGCGCGGAACGTCCTTCAACTGCCCGCCGCTGGCGGCGGCTGGGGCGGTGGTAGAGGCGGCCGCCGCCGGGGCCGTGGTGGCCGCCGCCGCAGGCGCCGTCGTCGGTTTGACCGCCGCGGGGGCCGTGGTGGCCGCTGGCGCGGTGGTGGCCGCGGGGGCCGTCGTCGGCTGGGCCGCTGGCGCCGCCGTAGCCGCGGGGCTGGCCGGAGCGGCCTGGCCACACGCGGCGAGCAGCCCGGCGGCGCCGAGCAGCCCCGCCGACATCAAGAAGCGTCGGCGTGTCGCCGTACCACTCACTGGAGAACCAGCCATGTTGTGACCCCCTGTTTCTACTGTCCTGACGAGACGTGTGGCGCTTGGTACTACAGCCACCCCCCCATGTCAAGCTACCCGGCTACCTGTAACT
>JAABUQ010001601.1_pt1 | contig 47881 bp, 39 predicted proteins | sample 5560001 | NCBI WGS metagenome assembly JAABUQ01 (sample SAMN10711888, study PRJNA513371) | rock metagenome | isolation source: Antarctica rocks | place: Antarctica: Victoria Land, Finger Mt nord | collected 2015-12-18
CTCCTCTAATATCTCGAGCGTCTGAATATCGAGGTCGTTTGTGGGCTCGTCTAGCAGCAGCACGTCGGCCGGCTCCAGCATCAGTTTCGCGATCAGAACACGCGCCCGCTCGCCGCCCGAGAGCTTGCCGACCGGCTGGTTCAGTTGGTCACTCGCAAACAGGAAGCGCGCTGCCCAGGACGCAACGTGTATGGTCCGGTCCTGGAAGATCACCGAGTCTCCGTCCGGAGCTAACGCGCGCCGCAGCGTCACATCCGGGTCGAGCGTCCGGTTCTGTTCGAAGTACACCATTCGCAGTGACGGCGCACGGTTCACCTGGCCGGTCTCCGGTTCCATCTCGCCCAGAATCAGGCGCAGCAGGGTAGTCTTCCCACTGCCATTCGGCCCTACGAGCCCGATCCGCATGCCCGCCGTAATCGCGAAATCGAGATTCTTCACAATCGGCCGCTCGCCGAAACTGAACGTCACATCCTCGAACGTAACCAGCCGCTTCGTTGCGCGCTCCGTAGCGGTGAAGTCGATGTCTGCGGTCGCGGTCCGGGTTCTCGCATTCAAATCCTTCAGCTCGCCGATGAGTTCGTGTGCATTGTCGATCCGCGCTTTTGCCTTTGTCGCGCGAGCTTTTGGTCCACGCCGCAGCCATGCGATCTCGTTGCGAACCCGGTTGGTGAGTGCCTCCTGATGTTTCGCCTGCGCGGCCAGGAACTCGCTCTTCTTTTCGAGGAAAGTAGTGTAGTCTCCGTTGACTCGCAACAGCCCGTCTGGATACGCGCGATTGAGCTCTGCTATTTCCGTTGCCACATTCTGCAGAAAATAACGATCGTGGCTGATCACCACGCACGCAAAAGCCGCATTGCGCAGCAACGCTTTCAGCCACTCGATCCCGGCCAGATCCAGGTGGTTCGTTGGCTCATCGAGCAGCAGAATGTCAGGCTCTGATACTAAAGCCTCTGCGATTGCCAAGCGCTTTCGCCAACCGCCTGAAAGCGTCGCCGCCAAGACGTCGAAGTCCGTGAAGCCTGTGCGCCCGAGCGTCTCTCCTTCCCGCCGCTCGCGTTCGGCGCCCGTTAGCTTTGCCCGGTCGAGCGCCCTCCGGATCACCGCCCGAACTGTTTCCGACCCGCCGAATTCGGAACTCTGTGCCACGTAGCTAAGCTTTGTGTTTTTGCGCGTCGCAACGGTACCCTGATCCGGCTTACGGCCGCCCGCCAGGATATCGAGCAACGTAGATTTGCCTGACCCGTTCGGACCGATCAAACCAATCCGGTCACCCTCCGAAACATTGAATGAGAGTTGTCGAAATAGCGGCTCAGGGCCGTACCGAATTTCAAGCTCCTGAGCATTCAGTAATGGCGGCACTATTTCACCCTCGTATGGACCGGTTCTGGCGCTGCGCTCTTGCCCGATGACACATAGCGAATTACCTGTTCCCGCAGCGTATTCAGACTGACCGTCAAGCGGTCGGTCTCGACAAGCACATAGTCGTCCGTGATCTGATTTCGTTCGTATGCTTCCGCCAAGCGGCGGTGATCCTCCCGAAGCTGCGGAAGCGTCTCGGAGGCGGCGTGCGACCCGCGCAGAGCCGCTGACAAAAAATAAAGGGTGAAGTCCACGTCGTGAGCGAATCCTTCAAATTCGGGCGGTACCGTCCGAATGGTCTTTTGCGCGAGCCCCGCTTCGAGTCCCATCGTCATACGCGCGAAGGCGTGGGAACTGGCGAGAATCGAAGTGAGCGCATCAAGTTTTTCCGGATCCACTCCGGGTTCCGAAGAAAACCGGTCCACCGATGCTTCGGCATTCGACCTTGCTTTCCGCCACTCGTCGCGAGTCTCATCCAACCTTGCTTCGACGTTTTCGTACTGCGCTTCAAACGCCGTTGCAACGACCCGGAAGTAATCGCGCATTCGATCAATCATCTCCGCAAGTACGTCTGAAACCTGAGATCGCTCCCAGGTCGGCCAGAGTGCATAGGCAACAAGCGCAAACAAGCCGCCTGCTGCTGTATTGATGGCCCGCTCGCCGACCACTTCGGCAGGCGAAACGCCGGTTGTTGCAATCAGAAAGACGATGAGGCCGCTAATCGTCACGCTGAAAATTCCATAGTTCGCCGGACCGATGCTGCGCAGAAAAAATGTAAATACACCGACCAGCGCCAGTTGCGTCAGAGCAGAATGAGGAAGCGAGTGATAGAGCGCAGTTGCCAGTAACAAACCACCAAATGTGCCGGCCAGCCTGAGAACGCCACGGCTGATAGTCGTCGTGAAATCCGGCTTGAGCACGACTGCTACCGTCATAGCCAGCCAGTAATTGCGCTGCGTATTGATCCTCAGCCCGACCTCCTCTGCGATTGCGATGCAGACCGCCAGCCGCACGCCATGACGGAAAGCTGGCGACCGAAAATGCAGGTTTGCCTTCAAAGTCGCCAGCCAATTTCTCAACTGCAACTTCAGCGGCGGAGCAAACTCATAGTTTGCAAACTCTTCGGCGCCTGCTTCCGTCGTGCTATCCGCTAATTGCGCAACCACCCGCAGTTGCCCTGCTAGAACATCTGTGGCGGCCGCAAATTCAGGAGCGTAACTCGTGCCGGGAACGTTCTTGCCCTTTTGCGCCGCGTGCGTCAAGCTCTGTAATTGCCTGAGAAGATCCGGCTGGGCAGGCGACTGTTGATCGCTAAGTAACGACTCCCCCACGCCGCGCAGCAGATTGCAGGCAAGCTCCAGAATGTGATCGAGCTGTTCAGCCGGCGTTTCTGCCGCTATTGCTTTTTCTGTCCGCGCTTCATGCTCCAGCCCCGCGCGCAGTCGGCTCACGCCATAAATCGAAAAGCGTAGTCTGTCCGCCTGATCAAAGAGCAGACGGAATCGTTCGCCCTCTAAACTGTGATCGCGCCCGAGCGCGGAGAGCGTGTCCTGCACCTCGCCACTCGCTTGCTTTAACGGCGCCGCCAGAACATCGTCCGGGTGTTTGGCTGCCTGCGCGGCTAAGTCGAGATACACTTTCGCAATGGCCCGGCGCTCGGGACCATAGCGCTGTATGGGCCAAGACAGGAGCGCCAAAGCAGTCTGCAGCAACCCGCCTCCCAATACCAGCAATCCCGCGTAGAATGCTCCCTTCGGCGACATCGCGCCGCGCGCCGCATACACGATCAGTGTCACCAGCGAATTCAAACCAAGGTCACCGGGGCGCGTGCCGATCGAGACCAGCAAGCCTGCCACGAAGGCCCACGCCGAAGCAACGATCATTGCGAGTAAATGATAGTTGCCCGTGACCGAACCGAGAAACACCGCGAATGCTCCCAAAAAGCTCCAAGCGAGCATGCGACGCGCGCGATGCGAGTACGGGTCAATTCCGTCTGAGTACGCAACGTTGAGTGCACCCGTCGCGACGGCCACTGCTCCGAGCGGATTCCCGATCGCAATACCGACGCCGAGCGGCAACGCAACCGCCACGGCGTTTCGGAGCGACATGCTTACGGAGTTGCGCTTATTTTTGTCGATCCGTTTGAGCGTCCGCCAGAACGCTTTGGGCCAAGAGGCTTCTGGAAGGCTAGCCTCCGTGTTGTTCAGCATGTGAAGGATAGGACTTGGCGCTCGCAAGAATACCGGTAAACTGGCTCGGGCGAATGCCGCCACCCGCTCGCCCCGACAAACTTAATTCTACTGATCTGATGAAATTTCTCTTCCCTTACTGTCTTCTAGCTGCGATGGCGAGTGCCCAAACTCTGACGCCGGTTTGGGTCGAGCTCGGCCCGGATGGAAGCGCTGTAGCTCGAACGGTAATTGAACCTTCGGCGAAGTGTCCCGATTTGCGCGCCGGCGGACAGTCGCTTCTAATGAAGGCGCGCGAGCCCGTTCCCGAGGGGCTCAAACCTGTGTGCGAAGTTCTTATCCCAAATGGAGTGCGTTCGCTACGCTGGGGGAAAAAGAAGCTTTCACGGCCGAAGACTCCCAACCGTGTCGTCGTGATGGGCGATACCGGGTGCCGCATTAAAGGAGGGCAAATTCAGGATTGCGACAATCCGGATCTCTGGCCTTTCGAACCGCTTTCTGCGCAGGTCGCGAAACTCAAGCCCGACCTCATCATTCACGTCGGCGATTACCTGTATCGCGAGAGTGCTTGTCCGGATGTCGTCGAAGGCTGCGCCGGACCGCATGGCGACAATTGGGAGGCCTGGAACGCAGACTTCTTTACTCCCGCTCGTGCCGCGCTTGCCGCTGCTCCCTGGGTCTTTGCGCGAGGTAATCACGAGAGTTGCGAGCGCTCGTTCCGCGGCTGGTTTTACTATCTCGACCCGCGCCCCTTCACCGCTGCGTGCAGCCAGTACACCGCACCATATATTGCCAGAAGCGGCGATCTTCGGCTCGCAGTTTTGGATACGGGCGCTACCAAAGACCGGCCCAACGCGCAGCCTACTCAGATCCCCATCTATTCACAACAGCTCACTGCGGTGTCGGGCCGCGCGGATTGGCTCGTCGACCATCATCCGTTCTGGGGCTATACAGCCAACAGTTCCACGCTCGTTCCAACTGAGTTGACGCTCGGACCGGCCTGGGCCGCTGCTCAGCCAAAGGGCATCAGCCTCGTACTCTCAGGCCACGTGCACCTCTTTGAATTTCTTGCACTCGAATCCGGACGCCCTAACCAAGTGATTGCAGGCGATAGCGGTACGCAGCTCGATACCGGCTTTACGGTCGATAAATCAGGAAGCAGTGTTGCGAGCGCGCGCGTCAAAACCGGCGAAGTCAATATGAGTTTCGGGTTGACAGAGTTTGAACGCCAGGGTACCGGCTGGGTTCTCACGCTGCGAAATGCGCAAGGCGCGGCGCAGCTCACATGTACGATGCCGGCAGATCAAAATGTATCCTGCAAAGTGAGTCGCCCGCGGAAGGGACGCAAATAAAATGATGCAACGTCGCCAATTTCTCTACCTAGCTGCTTCCCCGCTCTTTGCGGTCAACGATCCATGCCCGCTTCCGCGCTCATCGAACCCCGCGCGTTCAACCAAGAGCTCCTAGCGGAGCCCGGCGGCGTTTCGATTTTGTACGTCGGTTTTCCCGTTCTCTATCGGGCCGCTCATATCGCCGGGGCCGTCCTGGCTGGACCTTGCTCGAAACCAGCGGGCGTGGCGGATCTCCAAACGAAGCTCGCCAAATTACCTCGCTCCCGCAAAGTGGTTCTTTACTGCGGCTGCTGCCCTTTCGATCAATGTCCCAATATCCGTCCTGCGTACACAGCTGCCGGCAATCTCAAGTTCGCTAGTCTGCGGGTCTTGCACCTGCCTACCAACCTGCATACAGATTGGATCATCAAAGGCTATCCAGTCGAAAAGGGCAGCGCGGCTTAGACTACCTTCCGCGATATTCTTAGAAACACCTTATGCGAAGACGTGATCTCCTCAAGCTCATGAGCGCGATGCCGGCTGCGCTTGCCGCCTCTTCCAAACGCTACGATCCAACCTGGGCATCGATCGACAGCCGCCCCATGCCCGCCTGGTATAACGAAGCGAAATTTGGCATCTTTATTCACTGGGGCGTCTATTCTGTTCCCGCCTTTGCTCCGGTAAACGCTAAAAATCAGACGCCCTATGCCGAGTGGTATTGGCATTCGTTAACTAATGGCATGAAGGCCAAGAGCGCTACCGATGACGGCGCAGCCACTTGGGATTTTCACAAACGCACGTTCGGCGCCGACTTCTCCTATTTCAACTTCGCGCCCATGTTCCGGGCCGAGCTCTTCAATCCGGATCATTGGGCGGATGTCTTCGTCCAGTCCGGTGCTCGCTATGTTGCGCTCACTTCCAAGCATCACGAGGGTTTTACTCTGTGGCGCAATGAACAAACTGATCGCGCCTACAATCGCCCGTGGAATAGCGTCGAGATTGGTCCCAAGCGCGACCTGCTTCTCGATCTCACCGAAGCCGGCCGCAATCGTGGCTTGCATATGGGGATCTACTATTCGCTTTACGAGTGGTACAACCCGCTTTGGCTTTCCGATAAGCAGCGTTTCGTCAAAGAACACCTCTTTCCGCAGTTCAAAGATGTAGTAAATCACGCGAAGCCGGCGATCATCTTTTCTGACGGCGAGTGGGAATTGCCCAGTGCCGATTGGCATTCGCCCGAACTCCTGGCCTGGCTCTTCAACGAATCGCCGGTGGCGGATTCCGTTGTGATCGATGATCGCTGGGGCAAAGACACGCGTCACAAACACGGCGGCTATTACACGACCGAGTACACGTCCGGCATGCAGGAAAGCGGTCACGCCTGGGAAGAGAGCCGCGGCATGGGCTACTCTTACGGTTACAATCGCAACGAAACGCTCACCGACTACCACACCGAGCGGCAGCTCGTTCTCATGCTCATCGATATCGTGAGTCGCGGCGGCAATCTCCTGCTCGACATTGGTCCGCGCGCCGATGGGCAAATCCCGGTCGTGATGGAAGAGCGCCTGATCCAGATCGGAAATTGGCTTCGCCCTAACGGCGAGGCGATCTACGGCACTCGCGCCTGGAATCGAGCCGCGCAGTGGAGCACCGGGACTGTTCCCCGTCTCGAACAAAGTGAATTCATGTCGGAATACGATATCACAAAGCTGGTCGATTCCCCTGCGGCTGGCTTCGCGCGTGTCGAAGCATTCTTTACGGCGAAGAACGATGTCGTCTACGCGATTCTTCCCCGCTGGCCCGATAGCAAATTCACGCTCACGAATGTAGGGGCGAGCCCGGATGTAAAGGTCACTCTGCTCGAAACGGGCGACGCACTCGAAGCGCAAGCCCAAGGCAAACAGCTCACCGTTCAAGTGCCTCCTGAGCTGCGCTGGAAGCTGCCGCCGCGGCCCGCTTACGTGCTGAAAGTGACTGGCCTAAAAGGCGCTGCTTGATCGAACCGCGTGATCGGGCGGGCGCGCTACGCTGAAAACGTGTTCCGCCGCTCGTTCCTTCTTCTAGCAGCTGCTGCGCAACTAGCGCACGCCAGTCTGTAGACGTTTTCTTCAAAGACACGTTCGAACAGATCCTGCGCAATGATCCGCAGTTTGCCACGAGCGTCGGCCGCCATGAATACGATGATCGCTGGACGGACTGGTCGAAGAACGCCCGGGAGCAGCGGCATCGGTTTTACGAAGATCGACTCAAAACCGCGGGGAGCTTACGTGCCGCAAACAATGTCTCAAGCGGAGACCAGCTGACGCTACGCATCATCCAATACAATTTTCAATCCGAGCTTGATTCCTGGGATCTCGAAACGCATCTGCTGACAGTCGGACAGCTTTTTGGGTTTCATAACCGCGTTTACATCCTGATGGATCGCATGCCGGCCCGCACGATCCATGATTACGAGAACATTCTTGCGCGTCTTCGTGCTATCCCGGCTTACGTCGATCAGAACATCGCAATCCTAGATGAGGCGATCGCGTCCCATCTCACCCAGCCCCGCGTTGTCGCCGATCTCGTCACCCAGCAACTCTCGGCTCAGATGAACCAGAGCGCTGCGCAATCGCATCTGCTTGACCCATTCCGCAATTTTCCCTCGATATCCCGCAAGCGGAGCAGCAGCGGCTCAAGACCGAGGCTAACGAGGCCTATGACTCGCACTTCCTACCTGCCTGGCGCAAGCTGCACGGTTACATGGCGAGCACCTACTCGCAGCATGTGCGCCCGGCGGACAGCTTGAGCTCTCTTCCGCACGGCCATGAGGATTACGCGATTTTGATTCGCCGCCTCACAACCACGGACCTGACGGCAGAGCAGATTCATTCCTTGGGCGAAGCGGAGATCAAGCGCATCGAAGGCGAGATGCAGGCCGTCATCGCGGAAACAGGATTCAAGGGCTCTGTGTCAGATTTCCAAAAATCACTCGATACAAACGCGGACCAGCATTTCCATTCGAAAGACGAGATGCTCGCCTACTGCCGCAACATCGCTAAGATCATCGAGCCCAACCTGCCCAATCAATTTCGCCACTTGCCGATGCTGCTGTATGGGGTCCGTCCTATTCCTGCTGACCGCGAAGCTGCAACAGCTACTAACGCGCAAGCACCTTCGCACGACTTCACCACTCCCGGCTGGTTCAACCTCAACACTTACAAGCCGGAGAAGCAGGTGAAGTACGACAAAGAAGCGCTTGTCCTGCATGAAGCCGTCCCTGGCCATATCTTTCAGATCACGCTTGCCGAAGCACAGCAAGGCCTTCCGGATATTCGAAAATTCTATGGCAACAGCGCCTATATTGAGGGATGGGCTCTCTATGCCGAGTCACTCGGCGCGCAGCTCGGGCTCTATACCGATCCGTATAGCCGCTTCGGCCGCTTGGCCAGTGAACGTTTTCGCGCAGTCCGGCTGGTGGTCGATACCGGTATTCATCAACTCGGCTGGACGCGTGAGCAGGCGATCGACTACTTCAAAATACATGCGCCCGAATCATCGCTCGCCGAAGTGGATCGGTATATCTCATGGTCCGCGCAAGCTCTTTCCTACAAGATGGGGCAGCTCCGCATTATGAGTTTGCGTAAATCAGCGGAGCAGCGTCTCGGCACCAAGTTCGACATCCGCGACTTCAACGACGCTGTGATTCGCGATGGTGTGTTGCCGCTCGATTTACTGTCCGAACAGATCAACGCGTATACGTCAAGCGTAGCGTCTCATTAGCTATTCAACTCATCGTGCCTCGCGCGTGTTACCCGATGCTAGCCTGGACGAGTGCGTTCTTTTAGCTTCGTGCTGGCGGTGATTTCTTGTGTCGACCCGTTGCTCTCACAAACTGGAACGGTTCAGCCGAAACCGGCTCCTGCCCGGCGTGCAACCAGGCCCGCGACCACTGCTAGCAAAGCTTCGCTTGCGCCTCCTAGACCCATGACCGACGAAGAAAAAACCATCTACGCTATCGGATTATCCATTGCACGTTCGCTCTCACCGCTCGATCTGTCGCCGGACGAACTCGAAATTCTCAAGCGCGCCCTCACCGATGCGGCCGTCGGTAAGCCGGCGGTCAAGCTCGAAGAGTGGGACCGAGGATTCAGCCTTTAACCCAGTCCCGTTCATCTCGCGCTGTCGACAAACAAAAAGCCGCGTCGAAGGCCTACCTGGACAAAGCCGCGGCTGAGCCTGGCGCCATCAACACCGAGTCTGGACTCCTCTATCGCGAGTTAACACCCGGTACCAGCGCTTCTCCCAAACCTGCCGATACCGTGAAGGTCAATTACCGCGGCACGTTGATCGATGGCACTGAGTTCGACAGCTCGTACCGTCGTAACGAACCGGCTACCTTCCCACTGAACGGCGTCATCCCATGTTGGACCGAAGGCATGCAGAAGATGAAAGCGGGCGGCAAGGCTGTTCTCGTGTGCCCGTCTGATTTAGCGTATGGTGATCAAGGGAGTCCCTCCATACCCGGGGGCGCTACGCTTATCTTCGAGATCGAATTACTGGAAGTTGTATCTTCCGGGCCCCAGTAGAAAGCTACACTGCAGCGGCAAACACGGCTGTCGTGAGACCAGGTACGCTCACGCTTCCGCTTGCCCGGTCGTATGCCGATTCCCGCACAATCGGATCGGTCGAAGCTGCTTGAACCGGATGCAGTTGTAGGCCCATGTCTTTGAGCGAGTCGTCTTGAAAACGAACTGTTTCCTTTGTCGCGTTGAAGACAGCCAACACCTGTGCGTACGCGCCGTAAGGCCCGCCGTGTGCGTCGAGTTTCATCACAATCAACCCGGGCATTTGCTGCGGTCCATTATTTAGAAACTGAAGATTCGCCTGCACCTCTTCGGGCGTTCTCATCCGAAAAAGCAGAGAGCTCTCGCGAATCGAGAGCAGTTCGCGGAACACGTCCCGGCAATGCGCAATATCGGATGGCGATGGCTTCAGAAGCGCATTCGCAAGCAGCGGCTGCATGATGGGCCAGTGAGACTGATTCTGGATCGCGATCGGCAAACCGCCTCCCCAGTTATTCGATTGATAGCTGAAATCGAGCCGGTTGAACCAGTCCCCGGAGTCGAAGCTGTTCTCGTCCATGTCCTTCGAGCGCAGCAGATCATCGCCCCCCATGAACAGCGGAATGCCTTGACCGAAAGCCACCAGACTCATCGCCAGCACTTGCCTTCGAACGCGCTCACCTATCGAATCACCGCCGTCTCCTCCGGAGTGCGGAATCGCAGATTTCAGCTGCACGCCATCGAACAGTGTCTGGTTATCGTGAACCGAACAGTAATTCACTGTTTCGATCGGGCTCTGCGCATAACCTGCCGCTTGCCCTTGATAGTTCACCTGCGACCCTTTCACGAATCGCCCGGTGCTGTCCTCAAAAGCGAAATCCCGCAGATTACCGGCGAGCGAAACTTTGATCCAGTCGCTCTCTCGAAGCAACTCAGCGCGTTGATCGTCTCGCGATTGGTTCTGGTCCGTATATTCGCTTGGTGCTGTAAACAATCCCGTTGTGAATCCCTGTATGCGCTGATCCGCGAACGGACTGCCGCCGCGAATGCCATCGCGCATCCGATCGTTGAACAGACCCACCCCGCACCCATACATATTCCTTTGGCTGGCATTTGGCCAAAGCGCGCCGTTCGCTGTTTCCGCCATTTCCCATCCCTCGCCGTATAGATAAACCTTTGAGCCATCCACGCCATCGCGCTCAACCGTCAGTTGGCAGAGAGCGCCGGCGATGTTCTGCATGTTGTATACAAAATGCAAGCCCATCAAATCGAAACGAAAACCATCGATCTTGTACTCGCGCGCGTTTTGCACGACCGCGTCGATCATGAGCTTTCCCATCATCGGGCGCTCGCTGGCGGTGTCGGGGCAGCAGCTCCCGATCAGCACATTTCCATCGGCATCGAGCCGGTAATAATAGCCAGGAACGATCTTGTCCAACACCGAGTTCGTCGCCTGCCCGCTCGAGATCGTATGGTTGAACACTTGATCCTGTACGACGCGCAGTCCGGCTCCGTGCAGCCCCATAATCATCTGCCGGTATTCCTTCACACGCTCATCGGGGTCGAACGCATACGCGCCTGCAGGAGCCAGGAAGTGAACCGGATCATAACCCCAGTTGTATGCGTCTTCGCGCTGCACCGCCGCTATTCGCGCCTGTTGCTCCGCACTGTCTGGCGGATACTGCGAGAGATCCCCAGGAGACTTCCACGTGCGCTTATCTTCATTCACACTCCCGAAATGAAAAGTCGGCAGCAGGTGCACAGCCTTCAATCCCGCTTGCGCCAGTTCGCGCAGATGCCGCATTCCATTGCCTGCTGCTTGCGCGAACGCCAGATAGGTCCCGCGATATGGTTCGGCTACGCTCGCATCGTTGGCGCTGAAGTCGCGCACATGCAATTCATAGATCGACAAATTATTTTTCGCGCGCAACTCAGGCGGCACGCTATCGTCCCATCCTTCAGGCTTCGTCCGCGCATCCTGCAGATCTGTAATCCTGCTCTTCGCGCCGTTCAACGCGAGGTCAATCGAATACGGGTCCGTTACCACGTTCTCTAAAATCTGGTGCACGCCAGGCACGTAGACAACTACGCTGTAAAGATAGTATTTTCCCAACCAAGAACTGTCGCCGGTTGCGCTCCAAGTTCCGTTGTTCTCCTGCATCGCGATCGTGCTCTCAGGCGCAACATCGTCCGCCTTTGTGTAAAGTAGCAGCTTGACCGATTGCGCGGTCGGGGCCCATACGCAGATCCGCAAGCTGCTCTCCGCCGAGCCTTTGAAATGCCGGAAAATCACCCCCAACCCGCCGGGATAGTAAAAGAGATCATCGATCACACCGGCCTGCTGCACGCCGGTCAAATACCTCACCTGTCCGCCCGCATCATTCGCCGCCACGGCAAGCTGACCCTTGAGCACCCGCTTTAACTGGTCGACCGGCGTCTGCTCCGGCAGTCTGAACACCGCATAATTCGCAAGCTGAGGGAAACGCCATCGTTGCTCGTCCGTTAAACCATCTGCATGAGCAATCAGCGTGATTCGCTCTGTTTCTCCCTTGAGCGTGCCGCTCGGCGTGATCGCGAGAGTGGCATCGGGCGAAGACATCAGCGCATATCGCCATCCCTGCTCGAAGTGGTTCGGCTCAATCGCAATCGCCGCGCGATCAATCCAAAATGCCTGCAATCGCCAAAATCCGGGGTCGAGAATCTGCGCCGGCGGTGGTTCGCTTGTATAAACAGTCGCATCGCCCGAAATCAGCCACGCTTCCGTGAACTGCCTCAGATCCAAATGCATATCCGTCCCCGGATCTTTCTCGCCTGTGCGCACGTTATGCACGATAAAACCAAGGTCCTGCCGCGCGGCGTTGATCCCAACGTCATAAAACGCGCCGTAATCATCAGCCCCGCTGATTGACACCGGACCTATGTCATAGCGCCCCGCATCTTCTGTCGTGTCTCCGAATGCATAGACCGTCCAGCTTGCATAGCCGCGATCAGGCCGGTAATAATGAAGTCGAATGTGGTTTGCCGGAATTGCAGTTGTGATGTGCGCCAAAGCTTTCCTGCCACTCTCGATGCTCCCCGGGGCTGCAAGACTCAGAAAGCTGCCAATCTCGCCCTTGGGCTGCGCCACGCGCCAGCAAAGCTAAGATCCTGTCGAATCTTCCGCGCGCCTTGCTGAGAATTACTCTTCCTGCAAGCACCATCAGGGAGAGAAGTGACAAATTCAACCATTGGGGAGCTCTTCGGGAATCAGGTCCTGCAATCCAACCCGCTCGCGACTGTAACACTGGATTGCATCGTCATCCGGAACTCCGCCCAACGATCGCACACCATCCTCCCTCTTACTCGAGTCTCGCGTATCAGGCGCGTTACCACGGCTTACCCGGCGCTACTCGTGTTCTCGATCGCCCTTTTCCTGGTCTCGGCCGCGGCCTACTACTCGAAACAGGGCGCTGGAGCAACTCTGCCTTCGGGTTTGTTGGGAGCCGGCTGCGTCCTGGGTTATCAGCTCACCCGGCGAGCCGCTGTCTCGTTCGTCATTGGCGACGAATCCTTTGAAACAGAGCGCGGATCTCATGCCCAAGCCGCCGCCGTAATCGCCGCCATTCAATCCGCTCAAACCTGTTTACAAACGCCCGAAAACCTTCCTGAATAGGTCTCCCCTGGCACTCCGTTGCTTGCGGAGGTTAACAATAGACGATGGCGCATAAATGCACGACGTCCCATGTCGAAGACTCACTCTCTCTTTTGCATCACTACAAGAAATTAGCCGAGGGTGCGATGGACCTGGTATCGGACGAACAGCTTGTGACGATACTGGACGAGGAGATGAACTCCATCGCGCTCATCGTCAAGCACATGGCCGGCAACATGCGTTCGCGGTGGACGGACTTCCTCACGAGTGATGGCGAAAAGCTGGACCGTAACCGCGACAGTGAATTCGTCGAGCCGCCGGCCAGCCGTCAGGCACTCATGAACACCTGGGAGACCGGATGGGGCCAAGTGTTTGCTGCGCTCGAGTCGCTCTCTGACGCCGACCTTGTTCGTACCGTCCAGATCCGCGGCGAACCGCACTCCGTCACGCAGGCCATCAATCGCCAGCTCGCCCATTACGCTTATCACTGCGGACAAATCGTCTTGCTGGCAAAACACTTTGCACACGCCCACTGGCACGCCCTGACTGTTCCCCGCAATGGCTCCGCCGATTTCAATAACCAGGTCCTTAGCGGCCAGGCTAGTCAGCGCTGAATTTCCTGTCACCGGGAGCCTGGCGACCACCCAGAGCAACTCAATACCGGCAGTCGTGGATAGCGAGGAAACTTCGCATCGTGATGGGAAAGCAAACACTGGAAAAACACAGATCCCCGATCGGAAATTACGGTCTTCACATGCTGGCAAGTGGCGCACAATCCCGTGTCGGGGTTTCTCGCTCGAGCCTCAACAACGCGGCTGGGAATCTCGCCGGATAAAACGTCCGTGAAGACGAAGCCGTCGCGCTCAACCGTCTCGCCTGTGCGGACAACAATGGGCTTCGAGAAAACGGGGGAAGCGTGTACAAAAGTATGAAACTCGCCGTTTTCGCCACACGCGTCCACTGCCGCCGGAAGCGAATCGAGTAAAGCGCCGTCGAATTCACGTCCGGCGTATGATCGATCGAGCTTCGCCGCGTCCACGCACTTATCGTTGCCTTTACGCCTGCTTGAATCATCTCGCGGGCGAGTTCGTCGGTTGGTATGTGCCACAGCGGGAACAGCGGCGTCAGACCAGTCGGGCGAAGTTGCCGCTCACGGTACTCGCGCACGTCTGCTAGAAACAGATCCCCGAAGGCAACATGAGTGCACTGTTCAGCGATTGCGCGAGCCCAGATCGCAGCCATCATGCTCTCGTATATCTCGTTGGAACATGGTGACGGAAGGGCAACTTGCCATAACGGGTACCCGGTTCTTTCGGCTTGCCCTTCCACCAGGGCGCGCCTGACAGCATGCATAGCTACGCGATTGGCCGTCCCGTTGAAAGTCGTGAAGAGAGCAACCACTTCGACGTCAGTTGTCTGCCGGAGCACATGAAGCGCCCAGGCACTATCCTTGCCGCTGCTCCACGATAAAGCGACACGCTTCAAACTCAAACCTCAGCCGGCACGGCGATCTCCTCGACCGGAAATTGCAAGCGGAGCCACTCATCGAATCCGCCTTCGAGTGGACGAACCTTCGCCACCCCAGCCCGTTTCAGTTGCAGCGCCACACGGGCGCTCGTAGCTTCGTTGGGTCAAGTGCAGTACAGGATCACTTCATTGCCGGCCGGCAGCTGCTCGAAGTGCTTGCGAAGCTCGGCGGGCCGTAGCACCCGCGCGCCCCGGACTTTCAGGCCGGTCTTTTCCACCTCTGCGGGACTCCTCAGATCGACAATCGTCACCGGTTCTTCGCCCTCGATCATCGACAACAATTCTTCTGGGCCGACCCGGTTGATACTCAATTCGCAACGCCAGCGCCAGCGCTGAAAGTAGCGCCATGCGACGAATCCAGCCAGCAGCAGAGCTAAAATCAATCCCGCGCGCTTGCCGAATAAGCCGAGCTTAATAACGACGGCATCGATCTCATGACGAAAAAGCATTCCCGTCAAGAGATACGCGCCCGACCAGAGCGAACAGCCGGCGGTGTCGATATCAAACTCATACCCGGTACAAACTTGATCAACAGCAAACTCCAGGCGCCCCGCTTCATGAATCCCAGCTCGGTCTTGCGCACGCAAGTGTCCGGTTCGAGCGCGAATTTGCAGAGAAACGCCAGGATCGACCGGCCCCGTAAGCGGCCCAATTCATACCAGAACAAGTCCCCCAGCAAAGCGGCTGCTATCGCCACCAGCATTGCCAGAGCAAACGGGTAGCGGCCGTCGCCCACGGCTGCCCCCATGATCAGCAGGACCGGATCGGAAGGAACGGGCACCCCCGCTTGCACGGCGAATATGTAACAGAACAGAAACACATAGCCATGCTGCAGGACCAGGGTTCGAAAGGACGGCACTGTTCCAAGCTTGCCATGTGCCGGGGGAGTTCGTTCGGCAAAAATGGGTTCGTTCCTCAAAAACCGGGCAAAAAAAAATTCACACGTCCGTCGATGAGTGAGGAACTAGCTCCGGTAGATTGCTCGCGTCCCTGAAGCGCTCTAATAACGCCGGCAGGTTCTGCACAAACGCCGACCGCGCCGCCACCCTTCTCTTGGGCGGCTTGCCTCACATCCGTTTGAACGTGGTCGCGCGTCCCGTCGTCGCTCTTCAAGACAGAGATCAACGTCAGCGCGGAGTCGCCGCTTGTATGTTGCGCAAAGCGTCTATAATGCTCTGCTGCTCTGCTTGAATGCGTGCTTCCCACGAGTGACGTTCTATTTCAGACGCTTCACTTGTCCCCAGCACGATTGCATACTTGTCAGGATGGACAGAACATGTGTTCAGATTGGCGGTCCATTCACTTGTACTGTCCGCAATCTCGAGGTTTGCTATACAGGTAGTCTCTGCGCTAGCAAACAGTGAGGTATAAAGGCCACTTTGAGGATCTACAAAGGAGGCATTCCCATCCTTGATTGCAGCCGCAGCCCGAAACTCAGGGACGGATACTCCGACGAGTTCCACGAATCCTGGCAATTCACGCGCCTTTCCGTTAACTCTCATTGAAAGGTGATGTCCAATGTGGTCGAAATTCAGAACTATAGGACCGACAGGAATAATTACGAACTCCGTCGAATCAAGTTCGTCTCTTTCCGCTGTTCCCTCCGAGCACAAAACCTCAGTTCGCCGGATATCAGCTGGCGCGCGCGGGATTGCAATGACGCCGCCACTCTCTGATAGTACCTGGGCCTCTCCAGATTTAAGCGTGACCTGCGCCGTGCACCCATTTGCCGGACGGCCGAATTGATTAACTGGAATGATTCGGACGCCGCGATCTGCACATATTGCTGCCGGCACTGCACAGACGAATAACACGGCAACTCTCAAAGAGGGCATAACATTTCGGACGGCCAGCAACTACGGTGCGGTTGCATTCGCAAAACAGTCACTATGTAGCTACGGTAAATTACTCGTGTAGCTACGGTAAATTACTCGCGTCCCGGAAGCGTTCGAGTAGAGCCGGCAGGTTCTGCACAAACGCTGACCGCGCCACAACCACGTCGCAACCCTTCTCCTGGGCGGCTTGCCTCATATCCATTTGAACGTGAGAAACATAACCAAGCAGGGGGAGTTCGCATGTCCCGGCGTCGCTCTTTAACGCGGAGATCAGTTCGAGCGGCGCTGTTCCGGCGTCGTTCAAGTCTAAAATCAACGCCACCGGGCCCTCTCTTGCCTTCGCGAGTGCGTCATGCTTTGATTTCACAAAAACGGCATCCATGCCTGCTCGCTTGGCCGCTTCCTGAATCTTTACGGTAAACATCAGGTCACTTAGGACGGCTACGATCTTTTTCGATGGGTTTGGAACGGTCAAGGTATTTCGTTTTCAGTCTAGCTTCTTTAACCTTCCGCGATACTTCTTCGAGCGGCTATCATCAAAAGTGATCATGAGCGTTCTCGATCAGGCGCCACCCGAAGTAAATCCGCTGCAAGATCCCATGCGGTTTGCCCGCCGCGTACCTCCCTGCGCAATTGTCATCTTTGGAGCCAGCGGAGATCTTGCCAAACGCAAACTGCTCCCGTCGCTCTACCGGCTGTTCTATGAACGCCGCATCTCCCAAAACTTCGCCGTCATCGGGAGCTCTCGTACCCCGATGTCGGACGATCAGTTTCGCGATCGAATGCGAGAGTCTGTTTCTAAGTTCCTGGAAGATGCCCCGTTCGATGAATCGGTCTGGAAGTCTTTCGAGCAAACCCTCTTCTATGTGCCCGGCGACATCAATAAACCGGAGTCTTACGAAGATCTGCGAAAAAAGCTGGATGAGGTAGAAAAAAGCCACCAGACCGCGGGCAACGTTCTGTTCTATCTTTCCACACAACCGAGCTACTACGCCGAAGCCGTGCTGGCGCTGGGCGAGCACCGTTTGAACGAAGGAAACGGATGGCGTCGCATCATTATCGAAAAGCCTTTCGGTCACGATCTGGCGAGCGCCAGGAAGTTGAATGAAGAAATTCACAAGGTGTTCGACGAATCCGAGGTCTACCGCATCGATCATTATTTAGGTAAAGAAACAGTCCAGAACATCCTTGCTTTCCGTTTCGGCAATAGCATGTTCGAACCGCTTTGGAATCGCCGCTATGTGGATCATGTACAGATCACGGCCGCCGAGTCGATCGGCGTCGAAGGACGCGGCGCGTATTACCAGGAAGCCGGTGCTTTACGCGACATGATCCAGAACCATCTCAGCCAGGTGATGGCCACTGTGGCTATGGAGCCTCCGTCGGTGTTCGACGCGGAGAACGTTCGTGATGAGCGCGCCAAACTGCTGCGTGCTGTGCGCGTGATGAAGCACGAAGATGTGCCGAAGTTTGCTGTGGCGGGTCAGTATGGGCCGGGCGATGTTGGCGGTCAGAGCCTTCCCGGCTTTCGCCAGGAGCCGAGCGTCAGCCCTGATTCTCAAACCGACACTTACGCGGCGGTCACCTTTTTTATCGATAACTGGCGCTGGGCGGGCATACCGTTTTATATCCGTTCCGGCAAGCGCATGCCGAAACGCGTGACGGATATTGCGATTCAGTTCAAGGCTCCTCCGCTCGGCCTTTTTGCGCAGGAGACCAAAGCGGGACTGCGTGAAGTGCGGCCAAACCTGCTGGTCGTTCGCATCCAGCCTGAGGAAGGCATCTCGCTGCGGTTCCTGTCGAAGAGTCCGGGCAGCGGGATGCGCGTCCGCCCGGTTTCCATGGACTTCAATTACGGGTCGAGTTTTGGCGAGCGCACGCCAACCGCTTACGAAACTCTGCTGGTCGACGCCATGGTCGGCGATCCCACGCTCTACACGCGGCAGGATATGGTGATCGCAAGCTGGCAGATTGTGCAGCCCATATTAGATGCCTGGGCGGATACCAAGTTCGAGTTCCCCAATTACCCGGCCGGTAGCTGGGGACCGAAAGCATCTGACGAGATGCTCGCCCGGCAGGGACATACCTGGAGAACACCATGAGTACTGCTGTCATTTCTTCCGCTCAACCCGAGCAAATACTAAAGGGCTTGGGGAAGCTCTGGACATCGCTTGGCGAGGAGGAAAAGCAGCAGGGTAAACCGACCGTGCTGCGTGCCTGTGCCATGACTCTGATCGTGGCGACAGACGAAGTGGACTTAGGGTTCTTCGCCTCGCAGATCATTTCGGAACTCATGCGCGAGCATCCGAGCAGGGGGATCGTGCTGGCTTTATCGGAAGAAGCGGCGGAGCAACCTGAGGCGCGCGTGCTGGCCCAGTGCTGGAAGCCGTTTGGTAAGGCGCAGCAAATCTGTTGTGAACAGATCGAGATTAAAGCTCGCTCGCAGAGCTGGCCTAACATTGGGCCGATCCTGCTGGGATTGACGGCTGCCGATCTCCCCGTGGTTTTCTGGTGCCGTCACCGAGGCGCGCTCAGCAGAAGTGCAACACCTGATCAGGAACTGGGTCTTGAAACTGTGATGGATCTGGCGACGAAAACAGTGGTGGACACGCGCGATGTCGACGCTGCTGCCGCTTTTGAACTGCTCGCAAAGTGGCGCAAGCAAGGACGCGTGATCGCCGACCTTGAGTGGACTCGACTGACGCCCTGGCGCGAGCCGCTCGGCCACATCTTTGACAACCTGGCACGTGAACAGAATTTTTCGAGCTTTCACAGGATTGAGATCGGTTCCACAGGAGACAAGCCGACCACTAATGAGCTCTACATGGCCGCATGGCTGTCGGCGCCCTACCGCGCGCAAGTCAAATTTAAGAAGGTGCAGGGCTATGGTCCCGGGCTGCATTCGATCGTGCTGCAGTCTGATGCGGAGACCATCACATTCGAACGGAGCGGTCAGGAATGCATGACTATTCGCAGCACCAACGGCCGGGAGCGCCGCTACAGCTACTCTGAAGCGAAAGAAGACGCTCTGATGAACGAAGAGTTGACCATCATTGGCCACGATCCGGCTTTCGACAATGCTTTCCCAAGGGCGGTGGAGCTTCTTCGTGAATACCGGTGACGCTCCGGAGTTGCGTATCCGCGACACGGCGGAAGAATCTGCTGAGGATTGCTCGCAGTACATTCTGTCTCTGCTTGCCGGACTGAAGAATAGTCGCGCCACTCTTGGCATATCGGGCGGCAGCACGCCCAAGTTGCTGTTTACCGATATGGCGAAGGCCAATTTCGACTGGGCGCACGTTCATGTCTTCTGGGTCGACGAACGCTGTGTTCCGCCATCCGATAAAGACAGCAATTTCAAGCTCGCCAACGAAACTCTTCTTGGGCCGGCGGGCATTCCCGCGGCCAACATTCATCGCATTCACGGCGAAGATACGCCGGCCGAAGCTGCCGAGCGCTATGTAAAGGAGATCAAGCAGGATTTCGATCTGAAGAACGGGGACCTCCCGGTGTTCGACGTGCTGCACCGCGGTATGGGCCCCGACGCGCACACGGCCAGCTTGTTCCCTGGCAGCCTGCTTGTGGACGACCGGACCGGCATTGCCACAAATGTCTGGGTGGAAAAGATGAAGATGGATCGAGTCACTCTTTTGCCCGGTGTTCTTCTTGCAGCGAAACACACTGTGCTTCAGGTTGCCGGCCAGGAAAAGGCCGAGGCGCTTCATGAGGTCCTTCAAGGGCCGGAAGACTTCCTCAAATATCCGTGCCAGATCGCCAGCCGTGATCACCGCGCCGTCTGGTTTCTCGATAAATCGGCTGCCTCCAAGCTCTAGTGCGCTCCGCGCTGCTGCTATCGGCATGCGTTGGCCTGATCGCTTGTTCTGGAGATCATTTACCAGCGCCGCCCGTGCCGGGCCAATCAACAGCGAAATTCAACCGGCTGCTCTTCGCCGGGGATGTCATGCTGTCCAGGGGAGTGCGCCGTCAAATACTTGCATCGGGAGATCCTGCTCTGCCGTTTCGCAAGATCGGACCTTTGTTGGCCGGTGCTGATCTTGCGTTCGTAAATCTCGAATCACCGTTTTCCGATCAAGGCCCCTATCATCCGGATGGGCTGATTTTCCATGCGGCCCCCCCGATGATTGCCGGTCTCGCGTTGTCCCATATCGCCGTTGCGTCTACTGCGAATAATCATTCACGAGACTGCGGAGCGCACGGCGTCGATTTTACGCTTCATTGGCTCTGCTCCCACGGCATCACACCTGTTGGCAGCAGCGAGTCTGCCGAACAGACTCATCGCGGCATGATTCTCGTGCGGAACGGAATTCGTTTCGGCTTCCTCGGCTACACCTACGACCAGCAAAACGGAAACTGGCGCGACCTCGACGAGCGCATTGCACTCGCAGATCCGGCTTTTGTTTCGCGCGATGTAAAAGCTTTACGACAGCGCTGTGACGTCGTTATTGTCTCGATGCATCACGGAATCGAATATGCGCTCAAGCCGTCAAAGCAGCAGGTGATGTTTGCGCACGCGGCTATTGATGCGGGTGCAACTCTGGTGATCGGGCATCATCCCCACGTTATTCAACCACGAGAGATGTACAAAGGCGGGCTGATCTTCTACTCACTAGGAAACTTTGTATTTGATCAGTTTCAGAGGCAAGCAACACAGCACGGAGAAATAGCGGAAGTGGATTTTCTGGGGAGGGGGATTTTCGTTGCAAATGTCTGGCCGGTGAAGATCACGTCCACCGGCCCCCAACTGGAATGAAAGGCTCGGTTAGCCTCCTGTGGGCTGCTCGATGTGCCCGCCGAATTTCTGCCGCATCGCGGAGAGCACTTTCTCGGCGAAAGTATGTTCTTCACGTGAACGAAAGCGCGTGAACAGCGCCGATGCGAGGACTTCGGCCGGAACTGCCTCTTCGATCGCAGCGTTAATCGTCCAGCGGCCTTCGCCTGAATCCTGGACGTAGCCGCTGTAATTCGAAAGATCGGCGTTCTCGGTGAGGGCCATCGATGTCAGATCCAACAGCCACGAACCGATGACGCTGCCGCGTCTCCAGAGTTCCGCGATGTCCGGCACATTCAGCGTGTAACGCTCGCTCTCCGGAAGCTCTTTCGAGTCCTTATTCTTCAGGACGTGAAACCCTTCGGCGTAGGCCTGCATGACGCCGTACTCGATTCCGTTGTGGACCATCTTGACGAAGTGGCCCGACCCGGGAGGTCCGGTGCGCATGTAACCCTGTTCGGAAGTACCGCCCAGTTTTTCACGACCCGGAGTGCGTTCAATCGTGCCAATGCCGGGAGCGAGCGTCTTGAAGATGGGTTCGAGATACGCGAACGCTTTCTCGTCGGCGCCGACCATCAGGCAATAACCGCGCTCCACGCCCCAAACGCCGCCGCTGGTTCCGGCATCGACGTAATTGATGCCTTTCTTCTTCAGCTCGGCAGCCCTGCGAATGTCATCTTTGTAAAAACTGTTTCCACCGTCGATGATGCTGTCGCCTTCTTCCATGGCGGCGGCGAGTGCTTGAACGGTGTCCTCAGTCGGCTTGCCAGCCGGGACCATCACCCAGACTGCTCGGGGCTTGGGGAGTTTCCGCACCAATTCTTGCAGTGAGCCCGCTCCGCCGGCGCCCTCCTTCACGAGTTTCTGAACATTTTCGGCGTTGAGATCGAAGACGGTGCACTTATACCCGCCTTTCTCCAGCCGCCGCACCATGTTGGCGCCCATACGTCCCAAACCAACCAGACCCAATTCCATTCGTTCTCCTCGATAAGCTAAGAAGTTCTAAGCTTAACCCCTATGAGATTCGACCGAACGCTCCCGGTTTCAAGCGGTTTCCTACTGGCGGGTATTTTGGCTCTTGCCGCGAGTTGTAATCGTCAGCATGTGACTACGGTCGCGGTGATCCCCAAAGCGAGCGCCGATATCTTCTGGCAGAGCGTGCATGCGGGCGCAGTCAAAGCGGGCCAGGAGAATCACGTCAAGATTGTGTGGGACGGGCCGCCGAATGAAACCGATATCGCAACCGGAATGCAAATAGTGGAGACGATGATTAACCGGCGGGTAGATGCGATTGCGCTGGCACCGTCGGACCGTTCCGCTTTCAAGATCGTAATCGACCGCGCAGCTGCCGCGGGCATTCCAGTGGTGATCTATGATTCAGCCGTCGATACGGACAAATACTTCAGTTTTGTTGCTACCGATAATTTTCTGGGTGGCAAGCTTGGCGCAGACAGGCTGGGTGAGATTTTACATGGCACGGGTAAGATCGTGCTCGTGAAAACCACACCCGGCGGCGCATCGACTACGGCACGGGAGGATGGCTTCCGGCAGGAGATCCAGCAGAAATTCCCGGCTATTCAAATCCTCGACGAGCGCTTCGGGATGGCAAGCATTGCGCAATCCATCAACGTCACTGAAAACATGTTGACTGCGCATCCGGAACTCGACGGAATCTTCTGCTCGAATGAATCTGGAACCGAAGGCGCGGCGCAAGCTTTAAAAGCACGCCACAGCAAACTAAAGCTGGTGGGATTTGATTCGAGCCCCATGCTGCTCAACGAACTCAAGGCCGGGTGGGTCGATTCGCTGGTGATTCAAAATCCGTTTAAGATGGGCGAAATGGCGGTTGCGCAAGCCACCAAAGCGATCAGGCGGGAGAATGCTCAGAAGGATATTTTCCTTCCGCCGCACGTTGTGAATCTGGGGAAAATGAATGATCCCGAAATCAAGGCTCAGCTCCACCCCGACTTAGAGCGATATCTGAACTCAAACGATTAGTGCCGGTAAGAAGCTCTCAATGCATCTCCCGTTTGAGGCGTGATGTTCGTGCTGAACACGATGACATTCGCGCCCAACGTGTAATCGATGTTCTGCATCAGCAAAACGCCGTTCTTATAAAGCTTTAAGCTGCCAGGCGGGTTCGGCGTAATTTGCAAGGTGAAGTTCAGATTGTTGCCGTTAATGACGCCGGCAGGTGTTTCGGAATCGATGAAGATGGCGGTCGGTCCTGGAGCGGCTACCCGGTAGGCCGCATTCAGCAAGTCTGCCGGGAGAGGAACACTTCCAGGGAGAAATGTGATCGCGGAGCCGCTCACGGTGTAGTCAACCCCAAGCGACTGCAGCAGGCCGTTGCGGAAGACGGACAGACTACTGGCCGGCACAGGCGTTTGGGAAAGAGTGAAGTTCGCGTTGACGCCGTCCAGTGTTCCCGACAGACTATCGCTGTCAACAAAAGCCGCAGTGGTAGGGGGTGTCGAGCCGATTGTATTCAGTTGTGTGTTCAAGCCCGCAATGGCGGAGTTGAGACTTCCTAGGATTGCACTCAGTCCCGTGATCTGGTTGAGTGAAATTGGAAGCGTGGCGTATTGCCCGCTCCCGCTCGTGCCGCCGCCCGTTCCGGAACCGCCGCCTGTGCCTGTCGAGGTGCCCGATCCCGTCGAAGCAGAGGTTCGCACGGTGCTGAGAGTGAGTGGTGTGCTGCTTGGCGGAACTTGCCACGTTTCTGTCCAGGCAGCAGCGCCGTCGTTGCCGTAGTAAACCGCCTGATAGAAGGTGCCGGGCGATGCCGTTGTGGTCGGAACCAGGAGTACGGAGAGCGTTCCGTTGTAGACGCGGGCAGAAGTGCTCAAAGGGGAGATGGTGCCGGTATTCGATCCCGTGAAGCCGTTCCAGGTAATGACAACAGTTCCATTGAACGGAGTGCCATCGGCATTCACGATCGTGTCTCGAATTTGGGTCAGCGTGGTTTGTGCAAGAAGCACCCTGGAAGCGAAGAGCGAGCATACGAGAAAAATCAAAAGCAGCTGGCGAGTTTTTACCATTGGTCCTCAGTGTGAGTAGAAGTGGCGGACTGTTGCGGGCGACTTCAGTCAAGCACGTGGAGGCAGTTGGTTATGATTTTGCGCGGACTCAAAGTTGCTGCTGAGAATCTCGAAATGGTTGATCAGGCTGATGTTTATGACGATTGCCAAAAAGTTGGAATGGGTTGTGACTGGTGGGTTCCAGTTTCAAATTAGAGCCGGAAGCCGCCAGTCCGGTCAATCCGTTCGGCATTCAAATACTTCTGGAGCGCGGGGGGCACGAGTACACTCCCGTCTGCCTGCTGGTAGTTCTCGAGGATCGCAACCCACGTTCGACCGATCGCTAAACCGCTGCCATTGAGGGTATGCACGAAATCAGCCTTGGCCTTGCCGCCCTTTGCGCGGATCATGGTACGACGCGCCTGAAAGGCTTCGAAGTTGGAGCACGACGAGATCTCTTTATAGGCATTCTGGCCGGGTAGCCACACCTCGATATCGTAGGTTTTGGCAGCACTAAAGCCCGTATCGCCGCTACAGAGAACAACGGTGCGGTAGGGCAGGCCGAGCTTTTCGAGGACGGTTTCCGCATGGCGAGTGAGGTTTTCATGCTCCTCGTTACTTTGCTCGGGGCGGGTGAATTTCACGAGTTCTACTTTTTGGAACTGATGCTGGCGAATGATGCCGCGCACATCACGCCCGTAAGAGCCCGCTTCGCTGCGGAAGCAAGGCGTGTATGCGCAAAGAGAGATCGGGAGCGCCTCGCTATCGAGGACCTCATCGCGAAAGAGATTCGTGACCGGGACTTCGGCTGTGGGAGCGAGCCAGAGGTCATGGCCTTCGCAGTGAAATAGATCTTCAGCGAATTTGGGTAGCTGACCCGTGCCGTAGAGACTTGCGGAGTTCACCAAAATAGGCGGCAGCACTTCGCGGTAGCCATGCTCAGACGTGTGAAGGTCGAGCATAAAATTCGCCAGCGCTCTTTCGAGGCGGGCACCGAGACCCCAGTACACCGCAAACCGGGCGCCCGCGACCTTGGCTGCCCGTTCCAGATCGAGGATGCCGAGTTCGGGACCGAGCTCCCAGTGAGGTTTGGGGGCAAACGAAAATTCTCTCGGAGTTCCGTTGCGGCGGATTTCCACATTCGCCCGTTCATCGCGGCCGACAGGCACGCTCTCCTGCGGAAGGTTTGGGATGCGGGCGAGATAATCGCGGAACGCTGAGTCCATCTGGCTTACTTCGGCATCAAGCGTACTGATTCGATCGCCGATTGCGCGCACCTCCTGTTGGTATTCAGCCGTGTCTGCGCCGGATTTTTTGAGCTGGCCGATTTTGACTGTTGCCTGATTGCGATCAGCCTTCAGCCGCTCGGTCTCAGTCACAAGCTGGCGGCGCTTCTGATCAAGCTCGTGAAATGCAGAGACATCCAGGTCAAAGCCACGCGTAGCCAGTCGATCTCGAATGAGCGCGAGATTGTTGCGGAAGAAGCTAAGGTCGTGCATTCCGGTCAGGCGCGATCCTGCACCGGAACCCACGGCTGGCCGTCGGCCGCGCCAAGGTAATCGGCTCTTGGCCGGATTAGGCGATTGTTGCGATACTGCTCGAGGATGTGAGCAGTCCACCCGGACATCCTGCTGATGGCGAATATGGGCGTAAAAAGGTCAATCGGGATACCGAGAGAGTAGTAGGTCGAAGCGGAATAAAAGTCCACGTTGGCGTTCAAGCCTTTAAGTTCGCGCACGGTCTGCTCCACGCTGGTTGATTTCTCGTACAGATCGAGGTGATTGGTGCGCTTCCCCAGCTCTTCGCTCATCTTCTTGAGGTGGGCAGCGCGCGGGTCAATGACGTGGTAGACCCGATGGCCGAAGCCTGGAACTTTGACTTTGTTGTCCAGGTCGCTCTTGACCTTGGTGGTTGCTTCCTCGCTCGATTTCGTTTGCAGAAGCATCTGGATCACAGCTTCGTTCGCGCCGCCGTGGAGTGGCCCTTTGAGCGCTCCGATGGCCGACGTGACAGCAGAGTAAATGTCAGAGAGCGTCGCTGCCGTTACGCGGGCTGCAAAGGTGGAAGCGTTGAGCTCGTGGTCAGCATGCAGGATCAGAGCCAGATCAAACACGCGCTCCATCACGTCATCAGGCTTATTGCCGGTAAGCGTGTAAAGGAAGTTGGCAGCATAGCCGAGCTGGGAATCACCGGGAACTACTTCTTTGTTGTTGCGGAGACGGTCGAAAGTCGTGACTATGGTGGAGACGCGCGCCATCAGCTTCACGGCCTTGGTTTGGTTGGCCGGAAGCGACTGGTCGCCCGCCAGCGGATCGTAAAGGCTCAGCATCGAAACGGCCGTGCGCAGCACATCCATCGGCGAACTGCCCTTCGGCGCGTTCTTTAAAAAACCAATAACCTCGGCGGGCAACTCGCGTTCGCTAACCAGCTCCGTGCGTAACTGCTGCAGTTGCTCTTTATTCGGCAGTTTGCCATTCCAGAGCAGGTAAATCACTTCCTCGAAAGTGGCATTATCCGCAAGCGTGTGAATGTTGTACCCGAAGTAGCTTAAGACGCCTTTGTCTCCGTCGATAAAACAGATCTTTGAGGTAGTTGCAACAACGCCTTCGAGACCTGCGCCTGCGCTTGCCATGAACTTTTGAATCTCCCGCTTTGATTCTATATAACTCAGGAGTCCGTCCTACTATTTGCCGTTCAGCAAGCAGCAAGCAGGAGGGGGTGATAATACATATTGGTGACAACACCTGTGACAACACCGGCGCAGGCTCTTCACACACAAACTTCCGCGCTCACGCTGCCCAAGGAGCTTGACCGTGAAGCGCTGGTGCGCGCCTTTCGCCTGATGTATTTGTCGCGGAGCTTGGACGATCGCGAAGTACTGCTGAAGCGTCAAAGCAAGATATTCTTTCAGATCAGCGGGGCTGGCCATGAGGCCGTTCAGGTAGCGGCGAGCATGGTGGCGAGGCCGGGCTTCGATTGGATTTTGCCGTACTATCGCGACCGGGCACTGTTGCTGGGCTTAGGCGAAACGCCGGAGGATATGTTGCTGCAAGCTGTGGGGGCTGCCCGCGATCCAAATTCGGGCGGACGGCAAATGCCTTCTCACTGGTCGTCGCGCGCCCTGCACGTGGTAAGCGGATCGTCGCCAACCGGCACGCAATTTCTGCACGCGGCGGGTTGCGCACAGGCCAAGCGTTACGTGAATGCGGGAACCGACGAGATCACGCTAGTTTGCTCCGGGGAAGGCGCGACCAGTGAAGGCGAGTTCTGGGAATTCATGAACATCGCCTGCCTCGATCACCTGCCGTTACTGATCTTGATCGAAGACAACGGCTATGCGATTTCCGTACCCGTGGAGCGGCAGACTCCCGGTGGAAACATCGCGCGTCTGCTCGAAGGTTTTCCGAATCTCTTACGGCTGGAAGTGGACGGCACGAATTTTTTCGACTCTTACCGCGTACTGCAGCACGCTGCCGGGTATTGCCGGGAAGGCCACGGCCCTGCTTTGGTGCATGCTTCGGTTACCAGGCCGTATTCGCATTCGCTGTCCGACGACGAGCGCCTGTATAAGCCACAATCCGAGCGCGCCCAGGAAGCCGCGAGAGATCCGCTCAAAGCATTTCCGGAATTGTTGATTCGCCAGGGCATTCTCGACAGACAGTCGATCGAGAACGTCATGCAGGATGTCGATCGCGAAATTGGTTCGGTCGTGGAGCGCGTTTTGAGGGAGCAGCCTCCCCAGCGCGGTTCGGCTTATCGCTATCTCTATTCGGAGGCTGTGGATCCGTGCTCGGAAGAATTTCAGGCTGAACCGGCGTTTCGGGGCGAGCCGCGAACGATGGTCGATTCGATCAATCGAACGCTCACTGACGAGATGCGGCGTGACGACCGGATTCTGGTATTCGGGGAAGATGTAGCGGATTGCAGCCGGGAGCAGTTCCTCTCTGAGGTGAAGGGAAAGGGCGGAGTTTTCAAGGCGACGGCCGGATTGCAGCGTGAATTTGGAAGCGAGCGCTGTTTCAACACTCCGATTGCGGAGGCCGGGATTGTCGGCAGAGCGATTGGTCTTGCGGTACGCGGGCTCAAGCCCGTGCCGGAAATTCAGTTCTTCGATTATGTCTGGCCGGCGATGATGCAGATCCGGGACGAACTCGCGACCATGCGCTGGCGTTCCAATAACGAATTCAGCTGCCCGGTGGTGATCCGCATCCCCATCGGCGGTTATCTCACGGGGGGCGCTATTTATCACAGCCAGTGCGGCGAAGTGAGCTTCACTCACATTCCGGGATTGCGCGTGGTGTTCCCTTCGAATGCGCTCGACGCTTGCGGACTGCTGAGAACGGCTATCCGGTCAGACGACCCTGTTCTGTTTCTCGAGCATAAGAAGCTCTATCGCGAACCGTACAACCGCGCGCCTTATCCAGGACCTGATTTCACGGTGCCGTTCGGGAAAGCCAAGATCGTAAAGCTCGGACAGAGCCTCACGATCATCACCTATGGCGCGCTGGTGCAAAAATCGTTGCAAGCGGCGTTACAGTTGGAACAGCGGAGGCGCGAAGCTTCGGTTGAAGTGATCGATTTGCGCTCGCTTTCGCCCTACGATTGGAAGACGATCAGTGAATCGGTGAAGAAGACGAGCCGCGTTTTGATTGCGCATGAAGATGCGTTGTCGTGGGGATATGGGGCTGAGATCGCAGCCCGCATTGCTAGCGAACTTTTCACGGATCTCGATGCACCGGTCGGGCGTGTAGGCGCCCTTGATACCTGGGTGGCCTACAATCCCCAGATGGAAGATGAGATCCTCCCGCAGGTAGGCGATATCGTGCGCGAAGGCGAGCGGCTTCTAGCGTTCTAAGTATTGGCGGGGGCGCTGTGAAGTGCTGCAAGCCATCAGAACCAGCGCGCTCAGCAGAAGCGGGATCGTGGCGAGCGAGATGACTTGGCCGTACAAGTTGTGATCACCCATTCTGCCGATAACGGGTGAAATCACAGTTTGCAGTATGCCGAAAGAACCGGTGAGAGCGGAGAGTCCGGAACGTTCGGGTCCGAAGATATCGATTGGCAGTGCGTAGATATTGACGCTGCCCGCCAAGATGCAAAAGTAGCTGAGCGAGATGCCGGCCGTCGCCCAAGCTGCGTTTGGGGCGAAAGGCAGGAGGAGCGCGAACAGAGAGCAAAGCGCCGCTACCCAGACCGCTCGCCTTCTTGCGCTCACCGGGCTCACGCTTTTCTTCATCCAGCGAAGCGACAGCCATCCGCCGAACAGGCCGCCCATGTTTGACGCAAGCGGGGGAATCCAAACGTAACGCGCGGTTTCGGCGAGGCTGAGATGCGTGACGTGAATCAGGTACAGGCTGGTCCAGTTCGACCAGAGCGAATAGCCGCTCATCCAAAGAATGTTGGCGGCTACGAGCAGGAGCAGATTGCGATCTTTTAAGATCTGCCAGCTGCCGCGTTTCGTGGGTGTTGCGGCGACGAGTTCGGCATCCCCGTAGCGCGGCGGAATGGAACGGCTTACCCAAAGCCAAACCGGTATCCAGACGAATCCCAGCAATCCATTGATGACGAACGGTTCACGCCAGCTGTGCGAGAGGGCAAAACCAATCCACAGCGGGCCGATCACGCCAGCCAGACTCAAGCCGATCTGGTTAGCCGCCGCGCCTAATGCACGCTCTTCTGGCCTGAGATAAATTCCGTTCAGCTTGCCAACCGCGGGCACACCAGCCGATTCACCGATGCCCAAGGCAGCGCGGGAAATGGCGAGACCGCCGAAACTCCGCACGAGCCCATTGCCGAGAGCAGCAAGCGACCACCAAGCCACCGCGCCCGTCGTGATCGCATTGATGCCGAAGCGATCGAGCAGCCAACCGGCAAAGAGCGAACTGACCGCATAAGCAACGGAGAAGACCGAAATGAGCAGACCGTATTGCGTTTGGGAGAAGTGCATTTCGGCCATCAGTAAGGGCGCGAGCAGGGCAAGCAGGTTGCGGTCAAGGTAATTCAGAGTGGATGAGATGATGAAGACGCTCACGGCCAGCCAGCGAAAGGAGAAACTAGAGGTGATAGGACGCAAACAACTATGATCGGGCAGGACAGAGTGAGTCGGCGGCGTTGGGTTCGTACGTCTGCGGGAATTGTGTCTGTGGCGGCGGGTTTTTCTTTCGCGCACGGCGTGGAAGACGGTGCGGCAGCGGGCTGTATCACGGAGGTCGGTGGTATTCGCGTCGGGCACTTTACGGATTCCAGGCGGCCGACGGGCTGTACGGTCGTGCTCTTTGATAATGGGGCAACCGCGGGAGTTGACGTGAGGGGCTCGGCGCCGGGGACGCGGGAAACCGATCTGCTGCAGCCGGTCAATACAGTGGAGCGGGTAAATGCCATCGTGCTTTCCGGAGGCAGCGCGTTCGGTCTGGATACCGCAACCGGAGTGATGCGTTATCTGGAAGAGAACGGCAAGGGTTACCATGTCGGGCCGATCGTGGTGCCGATTGTTCCCGCGGCGATTCTGTTTGACTTGAATATCGGCGACTCGAAAATTCGTCCGGACGCGAGCGCCGGTTATGCGGCTTGCCAGGCGGCCAGTGCTTCGAGAGTGCCTGAAGGCAATGTGGGCGCGGGCGCTGGAGCGACGGTGGGGAAGTTTTTCGGCATGCGTTCAGCGATGAAGGGCGGTCTCGGCACCGCCAGCATGAGAGTTGGCGATACGGGTATCGTGGTGGGGGCGATCGTAGCGGTCAACGCTATTGGCGACGTGTTCGATTCGCGGTCCGGGAGGATTCTTGCCGGCGCTCTCACTTCCGATGGGCGCGCGTTCCGCGATAGCGTAGCTCAGATTGCCGGAGGTGCGCTGCTCGATGGTAACGGCTCGAAAGCGGGAGCAAATTCCACGATCGGCATCGTTGCAATCAATGCTGCATTGTCCAAAACGCAGATGGCAAAGATCGCGCAAATGGCGCATGATGGTTTCGCGCGCAGTATCAATCCCGTGCATACTGCTGCGGACGGCGATACGATCTTCGCAGCGTCTACAGGAACGGTAAGCGCGAGAGCCGATGTGACGACGATTGGCGTGGTGGCGGCAGAAGCGATGGCGAGGGCAGTTCATCGCGCGGTGCTGACTGCAACGAGCATTCCCGGTTATCTAGCTCACCGCGATCTTCCCGCTTCGTTCCGCGTTTAAGCGCGCTCACCAGCGAATCGTTTTGGTTTGAAAACTGTCGGCTTCGATATTGACTGTCTCTCCATGCTGGAGCGCGCCCTTGGAAACGGTGAACTGGTGGACGCCGGGTGAGAGATGCAAGGTTGTGGGTGTCTGCCCCTGCTGCTTGCCATCGACGGAAACTGCCAAACCGGCGGGAATCGAGTTGATCACGAGAACTCCGGTGCTCTGGGCGAGTGGTACGTACAGGGTGTTCGATTCGGGAAGCACGAAGATGCGCCTGGCCGTGGCGTAGCCGTTCAGCTCTGCTGTGAGCGTGTGACGGCCTGTCGCGAGCGCCATCGTGCAGGGTGCATTGCAGGCAGCATCTGGCCGGCCGTCGACGACGATTCGCGCCCCAGCAGGTTCGCTGACCAGATCGATGTTGGACATACTTGTGGCCGCAGCGCTGCCGGAAGCGACAGAACTCGACGGTGCGACATTCGGTGCGGGTTTGGGCTCGGTCACGACCGCTGGTTGACCAGCCTGCACAACAGGAGCCTCGGCCGGTACTTGCAATGGGGCAGCGGCCGCACTCGGGCTGTCATGAACGGCCGGGGGCGTTTCCTTGATAGGGGTGTCGCTCGTTTTTGCAAGCGGGTGAGCTTCACTGGCCGCCTGTGTTTCCACAATCGGAACCGGGATCTGCGAGCCGGAGTGCAGGCGGATCATGAACACCACGGCTGCGGCGACGGCGAAACAAAGAAGCACGATCACAGCGAGTTTGCTGAAATTGTGCGACCGTTGTCCAAAATCATAAGTGTCGTAGTATGAATCGCGGCGGCGAGTGACGCTCTCGCCGGAGCCGGGCACCCCGCTTGCCACGACTGCTTCTACGCCGGGCGCACTGTCTGACGACGCCGAAGCTGGGTGATGCGCTTCGGTCATAGCAATCGATAACGCGCCCACAAAATCGCTTGCTGAGGCGAAGCGATCTTCTGGCCTCTTTGCCAGAGCTCGCAGCAAAACCTTACTGACGGTGGGGCTCCACGCCGGATTAACAGTCTCGATCGGTTTCGGTTCTTCGACGCAAATCATATGCAACAGAGCGGGCAACGTGTCAGCCGCAAATGGCTTCGTTCCGCTGAGGATCTCGTAAATGACCACGCCTAGCGAGAACTGATCCGTACGGCCGTCGACAGCGTGGCCTTCGATCTGCTCCGGCGACATGTAACTCGGAGTACCCGTCATGCTTCCGGCCTGTGTCGCTTCATGGGAAACGGTTTTCGCTATTCCGAAATCGGTAATTTTGGCGATGCGCGCAATGTTCACGGACGCTTCCGAAAGGATGATATTTGCAGGCTTAACGTCACGGTGGATCACACCCTTGCGGTGAGCATAGTCGAGAGCTTCCGCTATCTGCCGCAAATAGAGGAGCAGGACCTCGCGTTCGGGCAGATTACGCCGACCGATGATCTCATCGAGCGACGGCCCAGGCACAAACTCCATTACGATATAGGCAAATTCGTTTTGAGTGAAGACGTCGTAGACGGTAACAATGTTCGGGTGCGAAAGCGTTCCGGCCAGTTGAGCCTCGCGCAAAAGACGTTCAGCGGTACGCTGGCGCGTATCGGCATCGGTCAGATCTGTCAGTTGGATCGTCTTAATTGCGACGGTCCGGCCAAGCGCCGGATCGAGTGCTTTGTACACTACGCCAATCGCGCCGCGGCCGATTTCTCCGGCGATCTGATAGCGGCCGACAGGATTCACCGCCCTCCAGTATAGCTGCGCCGTGCCGCCCTAAATCTTTAAAAAGATAGGGTTAGTGATGTGAAAGCCCATCGCTTGTTAGGATGAAGATACTCCATGATTCCTGAGGTGATTGAAGAGGGACTGACATTTGACGACGTCCTTCTGCAGCCTGCCTACAGCCAAATTACTCCGGCGGAAGCTGATACCACGACGCATCTGACTCCGAAGATCGAGCTGAAAATTCCGATCATTAGTGCGGCCATGGACACCGTAACCGAGTCGCACATGGCGATCGCGCTCGCTCAGCAGGGGGGCATCGGCATCATTCATCGCAATATGGCGATCGAAAGGCAAGCCGAGGAGGTCGATCGGGTCAAGCGAAGCGAGAGCGGCATGATTGTCGATCCCGTTACGATCGAACCGGAGCGGAAGATTTCAGAAGCGCTCGAACTTATGAGCCACTATCGAATTTCGGGCGTGCCTGTCACGAAGAACGGCAGGCTGGTAGGCATTCTGACGAATCGCGACCTGCGCTTTGAAACACGTTACGACCTTCCGATCGAGGAGGTCATGACGAAGGACAGCCTCGTCACGGTAGCGGTCGGGACGACGTTGGAGGAAGCGGAAAAAATTCTGCATCAACACAGAATTGAAAAGCTGCTGGTGGTCGATGAGAATTACGCACTGAAGGGCTTGATCACGGTGAAGGATATTCAGAAGAAGCTGAAGTATCCGAACGCCGCTAAGGACGATCAGGGACGGCTGCGAGTTGCCGCTGCGTTAGGCGCCACGGGCGACTTTCTAGAGCGTGCGCAGGAGCTGGTTCGCAAGAAAGTGGATGTGCTGGCAATTGACTCTGCCCACGGCCACAGTCAGCGCGTGATGGATGCTGTCAAGGCGATCCGGCACGCCTTCCCTGATGTGGAAGTACTTGCGGGGAATGTTGCCTCTTACGAAGGCGCACGAGACCTAATCAGGTTGGGCGCGAGCGGCATCAAGGTTGGTATTGGTCCCGGATCAATTTGCACCACGCGGGTGGTTAGCGGAGCAGGCGTTCCGCAGATCACTGCTATTTCGCAATGCGCGAAAGCGACTCGCGAGGCTCGCGTTCCTCTGATCTCGGATGGAGGCGTGAAGTACTCTGGCGACATCACGAAAGCAATCGCGGCTGGTGCGGATTCAGTGATGATTGGGAGTCTTCTGGCTGGTACCGATGAGAGCCCGGGCGAGACGATTCTCTACCAAGGCAGGACTTTCAAAAGTTATCGCGGCATGGGTTCGATCGGTGCAATGCCGCAGGGCAGTTCCGACCGTTATTCACAGGCGGCTAATGGCAAGCTCGTGCCGGAGGGCATCGAGGGGCGCGTGCCTTATAAGGGACCGCTTTCAGAACTGAGTTATCAGCTGGTAGGCGGTCTGCGGGCCGGAATGGGTTACTGCGGAACCCGCACGATTACAGAGTTGCAGGATCGCGCGCGTTTTCTCCGCGTCAGCTTTGCCGGTCTTCGCGAAGGCCACGTGCACGACGTGATTATTACGAAGGAAGCTCCAAACTACCGGGTCGAATAGAGGTTGATACGCCGGCTCCCGAAGGCTCTACTCGCCGCAGGTTCGTATTGGCCGCCACGCTCGCGAGCATCCGGAAGCTTCACGGCGGGACAGTAGCACCTTCCAGTACTCTCATTTACGTCGAGAAGCGCGGACTTTTTCTAAAGCGCTTACCAGACGGACAGGCCATTCAGCTTACGAGCGGCACCGCGCTTCGTCACCCTGACTTCTCGCCGTCTGGCCGGTGGATCGCTTATCGCGACGGAGATCTCTGGCACGTGATTTCCGCAGAGGGCGGCGAACCAAAACAGCTAGCAGCCGGACCTTCAGCTTGGAATCCAGCAGTTGATATCTTAACGATCTCGTCTCCCAACGCGGGCACGCAGCTCTTCGGCGCAGCTACTGGATGGCGGCCATCTCGGCTCGCAAATAGCGGAAACAACTTGCCTGTCTTCAGCCCTGACGGGAAGGATTTTGTCTTCGCCCGAGACCTGATGAGCGTCATGGCTGCAGCGGGTTCATCGCGCGTATCCGATTTGATGTTGGGTTCAGTCGCCCGGGCAAATGCAGAGGCAAGCGTCCTCGCCTCCAGTACGTCGGCGGGCTTCATTCCATACGGCTGGAGCCGCGATGGAAAGCATATTTTCTATTGGGAAGATCGTGATTTTTCCGCTTCCGTCATGGCAGATGGTCTTGCTCTGTTCGGCCTTTCGCACGACACGGGATTGCTGCAGCCGCTGAACATCAAGACACTTGTTTATGATGATTGGCTCGCTTCTTCGCCTTCGAGTGATCTTCTAGCGGTCACGTCAGGCATAGGTCGAGAGTCATGGAACAACAAGAGAATCGCGGTCTGGAATCCTCAAACTGCGCAGCTTCGATATCTGTCGGACAAGCACGTGAGCTCCATTGCGCCCGCCTGGTCCCCGGACGGTCGTAAACTCGCTCATGTGTCCGGCCGTCGCAGGAGAGCGTCGCGGGTGGCCAAGCTGCAAAGCGTCTTCTTAGTAAGCGACGCATCGTGGTTCAAAGCCTGGCAGAGGGGCGCGACGCCAAAGGCCATTACACCCGACAGTGAGGATCGCGAAGAGTGCCCCATCTGGATTGATAAAGATCAACTCTTGATTTGCCGGATCGATCAGAACGATACGGCTACAGTTTGGCTGATTGATTCGGAAGGCACTCGCGCCAAGCAAGTCTCGGGCCCTCTGTCCACTGAAAACGGCTGGTTCAGATATTACGATTATGTCAACCTCCGTGCGCTCTTTGATTGGCTGCCCGCCGGGGCTGGTAACAACGCGACACCGTAAACTCCACAGGTTTATTGGATAGCTGAAACTTCTTACGCTCCTGGCCGATCCTCTATCTGCTGCTGGAAATCGCTGCGGCAAAGACTTCCCATGCAAGTTGCTGAATGCATCACGACGAATATCCCGACTCGTCTGGACCGCCTTCCCTGGAGCCGGTGGCATGTTCTCGTTGTCATCGCGCTGGGCATTACGTGGTTGCTCGACGGTTTGGAAGGTAATCTTGCGGGGTCGCTAGCAGGCATCCTGAAACGTCCCGATACGTTGGGATTCACTGATGCGAAACTCGGCCTGAGCTCCACTTATTATTTGATCGGCTCTGTTACTGGTGCGCTCGTCTTCGGATATTTGACGGATCGCTGGGGCCGCAAAAAACTGTTCAGCATTACTCTTCTGCTTTATCTAAGCGCCACGTTGGCTACTGCCTTTTCATGGAATTTTGCAAGTTTCACAGTTTTTCGCGCGCTGACGGGAGCCGGCATCGGTGGGGAATATGCGGCAGTAAACTCCGCTGTCGATGAGTTAATCCCGGGCCGTTTGCGTGGACAAGTGGATCTGCTCATCAACTCCACGTTTTGGGTGGGTGCCGCCCTCGGTTCTGGAGCTTCGCTGCTGCTTCTCAATTCCGGGATGTTTTCTCCGAGGGTGAGCTGGCGCTTCGCTTTCGGGATCGGAGCAGCGATCGGCGGAGTCATTCTATTTATGCGGCACTGGGTTCCGGAAAGCCCTCGCTGGCTGATGATCCATGGCAGGGCAGAAGAGGCGAACCGCATCGTGGACGATGTGGAGCAGCAGGTTTCGAATGGACAACCGGAGAACCTGCCGCCTGCCGGTCAGGCGATCAAGATCGTTGCTCGCCACTCGACGCCGTTGAGCGAAGTGTGGGAAGCGATGATTCATCGCCACGGCAGACGCTCGCTGCTCGGCTTCCTGCTTATGGTGACGCAGGCGTTTTTCTATAACGCGGTTTTGTTCACATACGGCTTAGTGCTGCTGCGCTATTACGGCGTCGCCGACGAGAAGTTAGGACTCTATCTGGTGCCTCTTGCGCTGGGGAATTTCATAGGGCCGCTGACGATTGGCAGGTTGTTCGACACGCTTGGGCGCAAGCTCATGATCTCGACAACGTACATCGGATCAGGCGTCCTGCTTGCTATCACGGCTTGGCTTTTCCGGGCGGGCGTGCTTACGTCAACGACGCAGGCAATTTGCTGGAGCGTCATTTTTTTCGTTGCTTCATCGGCGGCGAGTGCCGCTTATTTGACTGTCAGTGAAATCTTTCCGCTGGAGATCCGCGCGGTAGCGATCTCGATCTTCTATGCGCTAGGCACGCTGGTGGGAGGCGTGGCCGGACCTGCCCTCTACGGCTACATTGTCGGAACAGGATCGCGCTCGCTGCTGTTCTGGGGCTATATCGCCGGCGCTGTCGTGATGGTGATTGGCGGTCTGGCGGAAGTGGTCCTGGGTGTGGATGCGGAACGCAAGTCGCTGGAAGACGTTGCGCGTCCGCTTGCCTGCCAGGACTGAACAAGAATCTCAAATGAGGTGTTACCAGATTGCTTGAGGAGAAATCGCGCAGTCTCCGGGCGCTTGACGCTTTGAACTTCTGCAACGCCGGTATCCAGACAGGGCTGGGGCCGTTCATGTCGATTTACTACACAGCTGAACGGCATTGGAACCCAGGTCAAATCGGTGTGCTGCTTGCGTGCCAATCTCTGTCGGGTATCGCCGTGCAAAGTCTGGTCGGTAACTGGGTCGACGAGTCTCATAGCAAGCGCCAGCTGACCGCGGCGGCAGGAATTGTAGTCGCACTGGGGGCGTTCGGTATTGTGATCCTGCCGGGTTTCGCGGCCCAGATTGCTGTGCAGCTTGTGATCGGGCTAGCTATAACGGTCTTCCCGGCGGCGACTTCGGCATTCGCGTTAGGCATGGTAGATCCGGATAAGCTGCCGAACCGCGTCGCTCGGAATGAGAGTTTCACTCACACCGGCAATGTTATTTTCGCGACCGTAGCGGGCGCCGTTGGGACGTTCCTGGCGCTGAAGGGCATCTTCTATGCCGCGGCTGTGTTTGCGGCGGGCATGGCGCCTTCGGCCCTGTTGATTCAGAATAGCCAGGTGAGCTTTGAAGCGGCTCGCGCCGGTGCCGAGACGAAGGACGGCGGGAAGAGCGAACCTCACGGAATTCGCGAACTGTTTGCAGATAAGCGCATATTGATTTTCACCCTGGCTGTCGTCCTTTTCTATCTGGCGAACGCGGCTACGTTGCCCTTGGTCGGAGAAATTCTCACGCAGAGCAAACATGGCAAACACTCGGCGTGGCAGGTAGCCGCCGCTGTTATTGTGGCGGAGACCGTAATGATCGGCGTCGCAATTTGGGCCGGTAAACTGGCGAATAGCTGGGGCAGGAAGCCGTTGTTCCTGATTGGATTTGGGGTGCTCGCGCTCCGCAATGCGCTGACTATCGTGAACCATCACGAGTTTTACTTGATTTCGCTACAGGCCTTGGACGGAATCGCGATGGGTTTATACGGCGTGCTGCTAACGTTGGTGACGGCGGATCTGGCGAAGGGCACCGGGCGTTTCAACTTCTTGCAAGGCGCGGTACAGTCGTCCATGGGAATGGGCGGTATGCTCAGCAACAGCGTTTTCGGGTGGATGGCAAAGGTGATGGGATTTAACGCGAGCTTCGCCGGGCTGGCTGGAGTTGCTGCCATTGGAGGCGTGCTGTATCAGTGGAAGATGCCCGAAACGAAACCGGAGACTCAGAATACGGGTAGCGAGCCGGAGGGCGACGCCGAAGAAAATGCTGCCTGATTCTATAACCCGTTATCCGATAGCTCGTTTGCTGGTCGTCGGGGTGGCTCTAACAGTTCGTTTATCTGCTGCGCCCGAGCGAGTATTGATCACTGCGGAACGAGTCTCGGAGCAACCGCTGCTCGATCGCGGACCGGAGTGGGCCGCTGAAGGAATTTTCAATCCGGCCGCCATTAAGCTCGCAAATGAAACTGTGCTGCTATTCCGCGCGCAGGATCAGCATCATACGTCGCGCGTCGGTTATGCGGAGAGCACGGATGGAGTGCATTTCACGATCCGGCCTGAGCCGCTGTTATCGCCCGAAGCGCCGTATGAGCGAGGCGGCGGCCTGGAAGATCCGCGGGTTCTGAAGATTGGAGACACATACTATCTCACATACACCGGATACGATCTGCATTCGGCGCAATTGTGCCTGGCTACTTCGAAAGACCTGCTGCATTGGGAGAGGAAGGGAATTCTGCTTCCGGCTTACAAGGGCGCCTGGAACACGCAATGGACAAAGTCGGGCGCCATCGTCGGAGCGAAAGTGAACGGAAAGTGGTGGATGTATTATCTCGGCACACGCACGGACCTGGACGGCAAAGCGCGGGACTACATGGGCGTGGCTTCTTCGAACGACCTGCTGCATTGGAGCGATGCGACAGATAAACCAGTACTCGACCGGCGTCCCGAGAGCTTCGACTCGAGAGTGATGGAACCCGGGCCTCCGCCGTTTCTGACTGACCGCGGCATTCTGTTGCTTTACAACGGCGCGGATGAAAAGCTGGTCTATCGTCCTGGCTGGGTCTTATTCGACCGTCACGACCCGCGCAAGGTAATTGCACGGTCAGACGAGCCGTTTGCTGCTCCTACGCTGCCCTGGGAGAAAGCTGGCAATGTTCCGAACGTCATCTTTCTCGAAGGCGCCGTTCCGCAGGCTGCCACCGAGAGCCACGGGCTGCAGATACTCGGCTATTACGGCGCGGCCGACAAGCGTATAGGCGCGCTGAACATCCGGATCGATTTTAGGCATTAGGGTCGGGTTTTGTAAATCGTTACGTTAACGTGGTTGTGAATCGATCATCGGGGCGGATCGTGTGGAGCAGGCCCTTAACGACGAGTGATATTGCGCTTAACAATATCGTGCCGCACAATGCTTGTAGTGCTTTGCTGCGACAAGCCATACCGTAGCAAGGAAACGCGTGAACCTTAGTCGATACAAGAACCTATTAACAGCGATCGCGTCGGAGCTCTCGAACATCGGCGATACAAAGGGAGCGCGTTTCTTCGTGCGTTGGTTACGGATTGTAGACGAGTTAAGGGACGCGTCACATCCCGAATCTAAGACTCAGGAGTCAAGCCGCCGAGGTACAAAGAAGTGCAAGGGCTATTGTCATCCTGGCAATTGAGCACTATCTTTCGCCCACCGCGTTAGGTCTTCCGAAACCAACCGATCTCGAATGCGCAGTGGACCAGCTGCTCAGCGAAGCGAGCCAAATCGTGAAGAGGCTTAACACTGTCGAGAAATTGCTTGCAGACCCGGGGCTGCTTGGATTGTAAATGTATTCCTCAGCTCGGTCGAATTTGTAATTGATTACGTCCAACTGCGTTTCTGCGATTCGACATTGACTGCCTTCGCGTTACCAGAAGTACGAGAGTGGGACAGCATCTACAGGGCGAAGGATTCCGGGTATCGTGACGCGCTTTGTCGCGGAATTGGCGTGATTGTTCGCAGCGTAGAACTGCACGACGAGCAAGAACTCGCGATTCTTTTCAGCGACGATACTTCTCTCCGATTATCCTTGTGCCCCGAAGATCGAATAGGCCCTGAGAGCGCGACATTTTCCTCGTCATCAGGTGCTTTCTGGTTCTGGTAAAGACCAACACTCACCCTTCGAAAGTCCATTTTCGTCAAGAGCAGCGCTCCAGAAACAATTGGAAGGACATCTGCAACAGCGCTGTAGACTTTAGATCCGATATGGCGCGAGCATCTATCCTTGGTTTAACGCTCACGGGCTCGAGCCTACTCATATTTCAATGCGCGGGTTGGGTCGATTCTGCTTGCCTTTAACGCAGGTATAAATCCAGCAAGGCTGGCTACTGAAACGAGTACCAACGTGGCAAAACTTAGCGTGACCGGATCATTTGCGGTTAGACCGTAGAGCTGATTCTGTACCAATCTGCTGAGGCCGATGGCCGCGGGCACTCCCACTAGAACTCCGATCGCGATGAGTACGAGCACCTCTTTCATCACCATCCAAAGAACATTTTGTTGTAAAGCGCCGAGCGCCATGCGGATGCCGATCTCACGCGTGCGGCGCGAGACCGTGTACGCCATAACGCCGTAAAGCCCGATGACCGCGAGTACCGTCGCGAGCAGGCCGAAAAGTGTGGAGAGACTCGCAACCAGCCTCTCATTGCGGAGCGACCGGCTGATTTGCTCGTCGGCGGTTCGCATGGCGTAGACCGGGACATTCGAGTCGAGGCGCTGCACTCTCTGGCGGATAACGGGCATGAGCTGCTGCGGCGCGAGAGAGGTCCGAACGTAAACGGTCATTCCACCAAGGTTGCGGCCGGCAAGATACGGAACATATGCCTGAACCGGAGTCTCATCGCGCAGGTTACTGTACTTCACGTCTTTCACCACGCCTATGATTTCCATATCGGTCTTGGTTCCGGGGTCCGAACCGAAACCGACGTGCAGACCAACGGGATTACGCGACTTGAAATACTTCTTGGCGAAGCTCTCGTTGATCATGACCTTGGTTGGGGTCCAGTCATCGGCATCTGAACCGTGCTTGATTTCCTGCGTGTCCTTGACTGTGAAGTCGCGGCCCGCCACAATCGGGATGCCCATCGCCCGAAAGTAATTCGGACTGATCGAATTCATATAAGGCAGCGGATGTTCGCCAGGCTTGGCGGTGTAACCTTCAATCGTCATCGAGCTTTCCCAATCGTTGTCATCCAGAATGCGCAGGCTTGCCAGGCCTACCGACTTTACGCCTGGAACGGATTGTAGTTCGTCGGTCAAACGTCTGTAGAAATTCTTTGCTCGCTCAACTGAGTAACCGCTCAGAGAAGGGTCAAGTTCGAAGCCGGCGAGCCTTTCTGCCGAAAATCCGGGTGACAGATTGCGCAAGTTGGAAAGCGTTCGCATGAACAGGCCTGCGCCGATCAGCAACAAGAGCGAGAGTGTGACCTGGGTGGCAACCAGGATCTTTCGAAGCGCGACATTGCCACCGCCTAAAACCGCGCCTGCTTGATCTTTGAGAGTTGGCGCAATGTCAGCGCGGGAGCTTTGCCATGCGGGCACCAAGCCAAAGATCAGGGCGGTTGCGAACATCGTGCACAGGGTGAAGCCGAGCACGCGCAGATCGGGAACAGCGGAAATGGCCAGATCGCCGGTCGATTCAGTCGGAAGATAGGCAGTCAGAAGAAAACGGTCTGCCCACAACGCGAGGACCAGACCCAAAGTTGCTCCGCAAGCAGAGAGCAGCATGCTTTCGACCAGCAGCTGGCGTATGACCCGGCGGCGTCCCGCACCGATAGCAAGACGGATAGCGAATTCGCGCTCGCGAGTAGTCGCGCGGGCAAGCAGCAAATTTGCAAGATTGGCGCAGGCAAGCAGGAGCACCGCGCACGTCAGAGCCATTAATACCCAAAGCGGTGTCGTGAGGTGCTGGCGCAGATAAGATCGACCTTGCGATCCCGGCAGCACATCGATGTAGCATTTTAAGAATTGCTGGCGGTCGAAAGGCGAGACATTTCGGAAAGCCGCTTCTTTCACCTCGAATTCCAGCATGCTGTGCATGAATGGCTGCAGAGAGGCCTTAGCCTGGGTGAGCGTGACACCCGGCTTGAGCCGTCCGAACGCATTGATCCAGCGCTGCCGGCGATCCTTCAAGCCATCCCAATTGGGAGTCATTTGCGCCTTCATTATGATTGGGACAAAGACCTTCGTGGTATGCCCCAGCTCAACGCCATCGAATCCGGGTTGGGCAACGCCGATGACCGTCATGTTGTGCCCGTTGAGGACAATCTGTTTCCCGACTATGCCGGCATTCCCGTTAAAGTGATTTCGCCAGAAGTTATAGCTAAGGACGGCTAGGGGATGGCCACCCGGCAGGCGGTCGTCATCTGGAGTGATCGTCCGCCCAATGTGCGCGCCAATCCCGAGTACCGGAAAATAGCTGCCAGAGACAAGTTCGGCATCGACGAGTTCGGTCCGGCCGCCATAGCCAAGACTGGTTGAGATCGGAAATCGGCAGAACATGCCGGAGAAGACCTGATTGTTATCTTTGAAGTCCTTGTACATGGGGTATGAAATCGCATTCATTCCCCAATTACTTCCGTAGAAATCACCCTTCATGGTCAGCAGGGCCAACTGTTCAGGATGCTTCACTGGCAGCAGCCTTAAGATCACTTGATCGAGCAGGCTAAAGATGGCGGTATTCGCTCCGATACCGAATGCGAGCGAGAGTACTGCGATAGCCGTGAAGAGTGGCGTGCGGCGAAATCCGCGTAGGGCAAACCGTATGTCGTTCCAGAGATTGCTCATGATCTATTCAGTTGATTCCTTGGATGCGGAGTGCAATAACTTGATCGAGTGTGAGGTTGTGTATGCCGCGCGCTCGCAGCGTTTGAATATAGTTTGAAGTCACGCCGTGAATACGCAGCGCGATGAGCTGGTCTGGATCGGGGCGCGCAAAGCCGGCCTTCTCGATAGTCCGTACGAATTCGGGCGACACGCCGTGGATGCGGAACGCGATGAGCTTGTCGGAATCTTGCACTCCGATTCCCGCCGAACGCATTTGGTCCACGAACTCCGGTGTTACTCCATGAATACGAAACGCTATCAGCTTGTCTTCGTCGTTCACCGCCCCCCCTTTGCTTCTCATCGATTTGATGAAATCGGGCGTGACCCCGTGAATACGGAAAGCAATCAGTTTGTCCGCCTCGTTCGCGCTTGCTCCTTGCGCTCGCAGCGCGCGGACGAACTCGGGAGTCACATTGAAGATGCGGAAGGCGATGAGCTTATCCGCATCTAACCCGGTTACGCCTGCCGCTTTCATCTCCTTCGCGAAAGCTGCGGTGACGTTGTGAAAGGTGGCGGCAAATAGTTTCTCGCCTGTGAAGTCGCTGAACCCGAGTGCTGCCATATCACTCGTGAACTGCGGATGCGAAGTGAAGTTGAAGAGTCCTGCCCCCTCGCCTCCTTTGAGAAAGCCGTCGCAGTCGATAGTTCCTGCTTCGCGATTGATTGAAAAACGCACGTCGTGTTTTGCGGCGATGGAAAAGTCGACGCCGGGAAAGTCGTTTCGAGACCAGTCCGAGCTGCTGCTCGCATGACCGCCTCCGCTGTTCGAATAAGTGATGGCGAAAGCAACTGTACCCGGATCCTGCGAGTGGCTTAGCGTCCACTCGCCATGCTGCGTCGTGGCGGAAGCCGTCACGGACATAAGCAGGAACACACCTGTGGCGTGGTCAGCATTCAATGGACTCCTTCGTTGTTGGTTAACTCTGTTTAGAAAACGCCTGCGACTCTGAGCCCGATGAGCTGTTGCAGACTCAAATTCAGAAAACCGTGATCGCGCACTTTCCGCACAAACTCCGGCGTGACACCTTGCACTTTGGCCGCGACGATCTGTCCCGGCGACAGATCCCTAATGCCTGCGGCGCGCATACCGCGGATGTAGTCGGGCGTAATCCCTTGAACCTTAAATGCGATCAAGTGGCCGAGCGATAAATCCTTCACACCTAGTTCGCGCTGGAATTCTCTGGCTTCCGCTGGGTCGATATCCTGTACCTTCATGGCGATAATCTGCCCGAGCGTAGCGTCCTTCCACCCGCCGGCCCGGACCCGTTTCACGTATTCGGGAGTGATGCCTTGCACTTTCATCGCGATCAGTTCGCCGGGCGAAGTATTGAACCCGGCTTCACGCATTTCGCGCACGTATTGAGGAGTGATGCCTTGCACCTTCATCGCGATGAGATTATCCACGGTAAGATCTTTTAATCCGGATGCCTTCAGATCGTCGATGTATGAGCCGTTCCGGCTGTCTTCTTTTTTGTCGGCGGACGAAACACGGTCAGTCTGTTCTTCGTCGCGGTCCCGATCTTCATCAGGAGTTTCGTCATTGGCAGAAACAATCACCGGTGGAACAGCTGGATCTACATGCACGGCGGGTCTCGCAGGAACTTTGGGTGCGGGAACGGGCACCGGTGCTGATACTTCAGGGGCAGATGGCACCTGGGGCGCAGGCGCTTGCACGCTTTCTTCAGCTGCGGCTGCCTCCCTAGCCGGGTACTCTATTTCCTTGCTGAACGTGCTTGCACCGAAGACGGCACCCGCTACGCATAGGCATCCAATGATCGCGAGTCCTCCTTGCGGGACGCTCCGGGCCATCCCTTCCAAGCCGAGAATTCTGCCAGCGCGGTTTTTTAAAGGCCCGTTGTTCGCAGCCAGAACGAAAGCAGGCGTCGCTCGCCAGCCTTCCATCATTGCCAGGGCGCGAACGTAGGCACCCGGTTCGCCTGACACTTGAACTGCAATGTCGTCACAACAATTCTCTCTCTCGTTACGGATGCTTCGGCTGACCCACCACACGCCCGGATGATAGAAAAGCAGGGTCTCGACCATAATTTGAAAGAAATTAACGAAAGCGTCAAATCGCTGGATATGCGCTAACTCGTGGACGAGGACAGCCTCCAGCTGCTCGGACGATAGCCCCGAAAGCGCGGACAATGGGATGAGTATCACGGGGCGAAACCAACCCGCTACAGAGGGCGCACATACAAGCCGCGATTGAACGTAACGCACCGTCCTCGTGAGTCCCAGCGCTCGTTGCAGCTCTCTGCAGCGAGCTTCGAGATCCGCGCATAACGGCTCGCATTTTTCCCGCAGCAAGCGTCCTAGCACCAGATATCCACCAAGCGCGCGCATCCCGAAAATCAAAACGCCTGTCAGCCAGGCGCAAAGGAGATAACTAACCCAATCGATCGCGAGTATAGATTGCGATGCAGCCGCTACAGGGATTCCTCCATCCGCTGTAGCTACCGTGCCCAAACTGTTCAGGACCAATTGCAACTTAGACGGAGCAAACACGTCGCGGTGCCTGGAAGCCAAAACGAAAAAGGTAATGAGTGGAGATGCCGCCATCATCAACAGCGTGATTACGCCGGTGTTATGGCGAGCCCTTGGGCTGCGAGTGAAAGCGAGAAAGACATAAAACAAGGCGGCAAGTGCAGTCCCTTGCCAAAGGAAATGAACCAAAGTCCATCCGGCCGCGTCACTTGCCGCAGAGCTCCAAAAAGATGCAGTCACTTGTTGCCTCCTTCATATTCGTCGAGCATCCGGCGTATCTCCTCGATCTCCCGCTGAGAAGTCTGCTTTCCGGCGAGGGCGTGCATCATCATTTGGCTGGCGGAGCCGGAGAAAGCGCGGAGCAGAAGATCGCCGACCAGCTGCCGTTTCGTTTCTGCCGCCGGCTGACGAGCTTCGTATATATGTGCGCGCGCATCCTCGTTGCGGCTTACCATTCCCTTAACAGACATAATCTGAAGCAACTTCAGCACCGTCGTATACCCGGTCGGCTTCAGACGCGCCAGCACCTCGTGTACCTCGCGAACTGTCGAGGGCCCGCGTTCCCAAAGAACCCGCAATATCTCGAGTTCAGTAGCGGTAGGCTTGGGCGGCACTTGTTTCGCCATGAGCCAACTTTAATACGAAGGTATTCGTAGTGGCAACGAAAATATTCGTACTTTGCGCAACCGAGTGACCGGTTGTGGAACTCAGGTGTCCGTATCGCAACAGTATGAAAGCTACTTTCGGTCGCTTCAACGCGCTCCGGTGCTATCCTCACGGGCGAGGCTGTGTGCGGATCGGTCGCGCGAAGTTCCTGCGTCGGTTGGTTGGCGGACTCGCGTTGCTGTCTGGCCTCTATGCCGCTGAACGCATTCTTCCGAAACCGTTCCGCGAGTATCCAGGCGACGAATACCACAACGGGCAGATTGCTTTGCCGCTCGATTTTTATGAACTCACCGAAATGGTTTTTGCGCGTCTCATGTTCCCTTCTATTCCGGATGCGCGATTTCGTCACGCAGGTTGGGACTGGACTAAGGGCCGCTCCAGCTGGACCAACGATTATCCCCGCGCGGACCGTCACTTTCTTGAGGCAGTTCGTCGACTAACCCGGCTGCACGTGCGTTCTGTTGAGCAGCCAGTTAATCTGGATGATCCAGGCGACATCTTCAACTATCCGTGGTTGTACGCGGTCTTCGTCGGCGAGTGGAATTTAACCGATCAAGAGACCGCTGTGCTGCGCGAGTACCTGATGCGGGGCGGTTTTCTGATGTGTGACGATTTCTGGGGCAGCCGTGACTGGACAGTTTTTGAGAAAAGCATCAGCAGAATTTTTCCGAACCGGCCGGTGGTTGAAATTCCCGATACGGATGCGATTTTCCATACTGTTTACGATCTCGACAATCGCTACCAGGTACCGGGGGACTGGGGTGTCCGCACCGGTGTGCCGTTTCGAAATGACGGCTACATTGCCCACTGGCGCGGCATCTATGACGACCAGCATCGTGTGATGGTGGCGATCAGCTTTAATTCTGATCTTGGCGATTCATGGGAGTGGGCCGATGATCCTGAGTACCCCGAGCAGTACTCAGCCTTGGGCATGCGCGTCGGCGTGAATTACATCATCTATTCGATGACACACTAGGAAAGTGGGTGGGACTTATGACTACGGTTCGCGTGATCCTTCTTTGCGGCTTCTTAGCGGGTCTGCCGATTTTTGTCAGCGCCGGAGAGGATCTAGGCTCTGACCAGGTGGCCTTACTGCAGGATTCCGGCGGCTGGGAATACCTCAGCATGGATGACCGGCAGAATGGATTTCCGACAGAACATACCTGCTTCGACGGCCAGCCTCATCCGGATGCCTGCAGCGGAACCCTTACGCTATCTGCGAACCAAACCTTTGTGCAGAAAGTCGTCATCAATCATCAAAGCGTCGCGCGCCGCGGGACTTACCAGCTCGATGGAAACCAGCTCGCGTTTTTCGACGAGTTCGGCACGCGCGATGGGCCGTATAGCATCGACATCGATACGCAGA
>JAABUQ010001602.1_pt1 | contig 47847 bp, 34 predicted proteins | sample 5560001 | NCBI WGS metagenome assembly JAABUQ01 (sample SAMN10711888, study PRJNA513371) | rock metagenome | isolation source: Antarctica rocks | place: Antarctica: Victoria Land, Finger Mt nord | collected 2015-12-18
CGTTCAGCGCTGCTTTGATTTGCAGCACATCCTGACATGTTTCAACAATGAATAGGTCAACGCCACCGTCATATAGTCCCTCCGCCTGCTCCGCGAACGAGGCTTGCATCGAGTCAAAGTCAATATGTCCTAAGGTCGGTAGCTTGGTCGTTGGTCCCATCGAACCAGCGACAAACCTGGGTTTTTCTGGGGTGGAGAACTCAGATGCTACGCGCTTCGCTATTTGGGCTGCTGCCTTATTCAAGTTGTATGCCTGGTCTGCCAGGTCATACTCTGCTAGAACAATAGACATGCTGCCAAAGGTATCGGTCTCAATCACATCGGCTCCCACAGCCAGAAAGTCCCGGTGAACCTGCTCTACAGCTTCTGGCTTGGTGTATACCAGATACTCGTTACAGCCTTCATATTGCGGACCACCGAAGTCCTCGGCAGTGAGGTTTTGTGTCTGGAGTGAGGTTCCCATCGCACCATCAAAGACGATGACAGGGCGCTCCGGACTGTGCAGTCGAGTCAGAAAGGGACTGTTCATAAATAGCTAGTTGTTCCTATACAGTAATTTGGGTTAGTCTTTGGATGACAGCTTAATATATTTTGCAAAATTTAACTGTTTGGAATTAGTCAAAGTTATGTATGTGTAGAGGGTAACCGCGTTTACTCGTGTATAGCAGCAATTCCCCCTAACCGCTTTAACTAGTAGTGCCAATGCTAACACTGGTGACGCTGAATGAGCCGCCGGCCGCCTTGAGACGAACGGTGTGGAGACCTTTAGTCAGCATGACGTTCCCAAATATTTTTCCGCCGCTCTTGCCGCTGGCAACTTTAAACGCGTCATCGATAGCTAGCAGCACCTCGCCCCCGTTGCCAGTGTTGACGTTGACGGTGTAGGTGCCAGTGGCAGGAACAAGAATGTTCCAGTTCATCAGAGTTCTGGGGCCAAGCTTGCCTTCGTTGCCAACGTCAATATTTTTATCGCCCCAAGCAGTGATCTTGTTGTTCTGGGTCAGAGCGCCTGGTACTGCGACACCGTTCGTCGGATCGGGCGGCAGTTCGCGGTTGCTCTCGTCGATCCCCTGGACGAGCGGCTCTTTGTTGGCATTCTCCCAGGTATCCCACTGGCTGTAGGTGCCGAAGGTGTAGATGTCACCGCCAGCTTTGTAGAACGCCTCAATGGATCTGAGCTGCGCCTGCTTGGTTCGTGGGTCGTTGAACTTCGCCCAGTTTTGCAGCGGGCTGCTACCAGCATCACCGCCGAGGTCACAGCCACCCTCGTAGGCAACGAAATTCAGGCCATAAGCCTTGGCCCAGTTAGCCATGACGTCAAGGCGCTTCTGGTAGTCGGCGAGCGGGGGAAAGCTACTGGCGAAAATCGCGTCGACGCTGGTAACTATCACCCCGTTAATAAAGACGGAGTCTTCGGCGTCACTGCTGGTCCCAACAAACCGAATGGTATGACTAGAGCCGGGTTTGACGCTGAAGGTGTCCGTATAGTAGGTGCCCCAATCTTGGCCTGGCTGGTAGTACCCCTGCCAGGTGTTCGGCTTGTTGATCTTAGTATTGTCGAGGTAGATGTCGAAAGTCTGGGCGTCGGTTTTGACCGCACCCGGCTTTTTTTGCTGGACGGCTTTGAACATTAGGCCGTAGATGTTGGACGTTTGCGAGGCGGGAAAAGGGACCGCGATGCTCATCGAGCCGGAGCCCTGAAGATAGGCAACCTGGGTGTTCGGCTGTTTTGCGTCCTTCTGTTGAGCGTCGGCGCTGCCGAGAGAACCGTTGTTGTGGGCGATACCCGCAGTGTCAGAGAAGTTCCATGCAGTGACAGTTGAGGCGGCAGTATTACCATTCGCCCTTGGTGCTTCAAAGCCACCGTTTGAGAGGAGTGTTGTGACCCCTTCCTCATTCTGGGCGACAAAGTAGGCGGCGCCACCCCCGCCCCAGAGATAGTAACTGACCGGATGCGGGGTGGCGACATGCGGCTTGCCGTCGCCGTTGTTGAAGTAGTCGTTGAGGAAGGTGAGCTGGGTCTCGGTAGTCGCCGGCCAGCCAATGTTGTCGTACTGCCATTCAAGTAGTATCCGAACGCGAGTACCTATGGCATCATCACCAAATACGTTGCGGAAGAGGTTGCTCGCCTGCACTGTTTGGAGCGCATGGCGACGGTTCCAGAGGGTGTTCGCGTCCGTTACGCCATCGTACATGAGGATTTTGCTTTCGGGAGTGTTATTTTTGACTGCCGCTTGTGTAGCGGCAAAGTTTTGATGCCACGCCTCGAAGCCAGCGTTCCAGACCTCGTTGCTGTATTCGACATACACTTTGAGATTAGAGTTCAGCGGCGGGAAGACTGGGTTGGTTTGCGCTTTTGTGTACGGATTGTTGCCATCAGAGCCATAGCGAATGAGTTGAGCTATCTTGGTGATATAGTCGTCGCTAGCTGTTTGCGGGATGTTGATGTAGAGGTCTTTACCAATTTCATTACAAAGAGCCACTCGGTACTCCCACGCAATGCCGTTCATAGACCAGCCGTCTTCGCCTGGACGAACGTGGTGCTGCGTCGAGTAGTTAGTCCGGGTGCGGTCAGCCCATTCAACCGAGTTGTTCCAGTTGGTTCCATGCATGAACCTGATTGCGGTAAAGCGGCGATGGACGTCTTTGTAGGGAGTCAAGAACAGTGTCGTCAGGGGATAGCTGTGAAGAGCGCCGATCGCGGTTGGGGGCATGAGCTTGATGTCGGTGACCCCGGTATTCCGGCCGCTGCGGGCGTCGCGGTAGGTGTTCTTAAAAATCAGGCTGAAATTCTCGACGCCCTTGTCAGTGATGGTCATTGTGGCAGTGGTGGTGTTCGTGTCCGCGTCGTATTTCTGGTTCGAAAACTTGCCGAAACCAAACTCCGTGTCGAGGTCGGCTTTGCCCTTGAACTGAAGCAGGTACGTGCCCTGGCGGTTGGCGGCGCCTTCCCAGACCATGCACATTGCATCTTCCATCGGCCAGCCGTTGATATCGCGCTTGGCGCTACCCTTATGCCCCGGCTTATCCCACTCATCTCTAGCCAACATCATGGCGTCAGCGAAACCTTCGTTGTAGTAGTTGATGGCCAGACCGCTAGTGGGAGCGATGACTTCCCGAGGTGTGCTGGGACTGGACCATTCGAGCCGGGCGATCGCAGGACCAGTGAGATCGCGATACTCAACCCTGATGTCGTAGGCTTTATCTGCGGCGAACTTAAATTTGCCGACCGTACTGGAGACCTTCTTTGCTTTAGATGGCCACTGGTTTATGACGGTCGTCCAGGAAGAGTGGGACGGATCCTTAATGTAGATGCGGATGCCGTCGTCAGCGGTCGCAGCGAAGGTGTACGTCTCCGAGAACCGAGGCAGGATTTGTCCTTCCCAACGGACGGAGAAGTTATCCGCTGGGAAGGACTTATACGGCTCGGAGATCGAGCCGCCGGGCGAGTCAGCGCCCCAGTCAAAATCAAGGCGCACGTCTTGGCGTACGAAGGCCGGATTGCCTGATAATTTTTTGTTGGCGAAGTATTCACCAGTCAAGCCAGCGTCGGCAAAGCCACCACCGACGAAGGCATGATGTGGTGCAACGGTAACGCTAGCTGCAGGGTGGTTTACAGCACTCGTTCTAGCCTTGGGTGGCGCTGCCGGAGAGGATGCGCATGAGGCAAACATGGCTAAGATCAATAGCATCCCAAGCAGCACGAGCCGTCTCAAAGGGAGAGGCACTTGCGGTAGAGTGACTGGCGACCTAAAAGTGACGCGGCGGAGCTTGCGGCCTAGAGAGCGAGTGTGCAAGGAAGACATAAGCTTAAGTTACCGTAGCTACCGTAATAAACACAAAATCTTTCTCAAGAGCAGACACCTCAAAAATACCAAGTATTCTCTAGAACTCTCCCCTAGCGGCAATTTGTTATGGGTAATACAACTTTCCTGACTTTCTCTAATGTAGATTGTAAATACACTCGACAAGAAAAGGAGTTTATGAACTACCCCGCCCTGCTACGCGAGGACGGGGTTTCTGAATTCCCGTCAGCAGAGTGATGCTTCTCACCGGAGGCGGAGCGTCTCCGGCTCCGCGCTTCTTCGCACCTAGTTGCCGCATCGAGCCGCAGTTCTTACGTTCCTTGGTTGATGTGGTAGAGCCATTTGCTCGACGTGTAAGGACGCTCGTTCCAAACGCCCCAGAATTGGTTGCCCACAAAATCATGACTTCCGCCGCTGCTAAATCTCGGTCTTGGACATACCTACAGTTTGAGCAGTTGTGGATACGCTCATCCAATTCCTTCTTTTGTTGGTGCAAGCATTTTGGACAAGTTTGACTTGGCTTTACTTTCTTCGTAGGAACTTCTACGAATACTCCGTCACCTTCTTCTAACTTGTACTTGATTGCGCTAGTTAGCATCCTCCAACCAACATCCAAAATAGAGCGGTTGAGTCCAGCTTTTTGGCGATGGAGCTTACTGCTTTTTTTGGCTTTGCGAGTCATGTTTTTAACTTCTAGTTTTTCCGAAGCTATCAGGCTATTACCGCTAACCAACTGTATAGCTTGGTGATGAACCCAGTTCTGCCTGCGAAATGCTGCCTGACGTTGAAGTTTGGCAACTTTCTTCGTGGCACGTTTCCATCTTCTAGAAGCCTTGATTTTCTTCCTGCGGTTCGGCACTCTTTTGCGCCGCTTGTCACGAGAAGCTTTTTTGATTTTGGGTAACATTTGCTGATACCACCGGGGATTTTCGATAAAATATCCATTCTCCCCATCTGAAATCGCAGCAGCAGTTTTTGTCCCCAAGTCAATACCAATAGAGCCAGTACCTAATTCTCTAGATATTGGCTCACAATTTATCGTGATACTTGCATACCACTTACCGTGACGATGAACGATGGTACAAGTAGTTGGAGTTCCCCAAGTCTTAGCCTTGCCCCTGATTTGAATCTGTCCGAGATTAGACAATTCCAAATAACCGTTGTCGCCAATTGTATGAGCCTTCCAACCAGCTCTATCGGGGTAAGTCCAACCACTGTAATGTCTAATTGATTTGAATTTTGGTAACCCTCCGATTCCTTGGAAAAACCTTTGATAGCTCAAGTCTACGCGCTTGAGAGTGGCTTGTAGAGTATGAGAACCTAACGCTATATACTCAGGCCAAGTTTGCTTGAATGCTGGTAAACAATTCTGCTGCTCAAAATAATCAACAGAATGCCCAAACCGCTTGTACTGCGTCTGGCGGTTGGCAATCGCAGCATTGTACAAGTCCTTATGCATCCGCCTCCACCGATACAACTCCTGCTCTTGAGTGACGGTTGGATACAACCTGAAAGTGGCGCGTCGGGTTACAATCATAGCTATATTGTACCTCATTTGTACCTCTATGAACAAAGATAGAACCCTAAAAATCCGCCTCGATAGCGAAGAGTATATAAAGTTGCAGACATATGCCGACTACAAGAAGGTATCTATGGCACATGTCTTGAGGGAGTATATCAACCATCTACCTGACGCAATCAATCCCGTCCGCCGCTAACCCCTCCCTGCTCAAAGCGAGGAAGGGGAAGCAAGGGCGGTTGATGTTCAATTGTGGTTCTTCCCCCTATACTTTGACTTTGACTTCCGGGAAAACAATTTCGAAGGATACTGTCATTGATGGTGGAAATCTTGTGACTTTAAGTGGAGGTAACAAGGTTCGGATTTTGAGCGTACAAAGTTTTTATAATCTTTCTACACCAAGCTTAACAGTACAGAACTTAACCTTTGCCAACGGTTATACGACTGATGTCCCTAATACAACGAGCGGATCTCAAGGTGGTGCTGGGATCTACAAGCTTGGGGGAACCCTGAATGTCATTAACAGTCGTTTTATCAATAATGTGGGTCCAGTAACGGGTCAGGATGTTGCTGGCGGCGCGATTTATTCTATAGGTGGAGCACCAACAACCATTGTTGACAGCTTTTTTAAAGCCAATCAAGCTAGTAATGGAGGAGCTATAGGAGTCCTGGGAAGCGGTCTGACCGTGGTCAACAGCAAATTATTGGGCAACACACTGCAACAGGTAATGATAGTAACCCCGGCCACGGCGGTAACGGCGGTGGTATCTATATAGATGGCGTGAATACCTACTTCGGTACAGTTGTTAATTTATCCGGTGTCACAGTTACCAAGAACAAAGGCAATGCCTATGGCGGGGGATTGTTTCGTGTAGCCTATAATGGCTCCGATAAAAACCAGGCAACAACGATCGATCAATCCTCATTCGATAGTAATTCCATTCCTTACAACCCGCAGGATGTAAGTTTTGCAGGTGGAGTGTATTTACAAGACACCAACTTCTACCTCGTTAGTAACCTTTCAAACAGCGTCTGTAGTACCTGAACCCTCGGAGATATTAGCTGTAATAGGAGTGGGGGTGTGGATTGGAGCGCAGGGGCTGAAGCGCCGAGCCGTCTCTAAAAAAGCCATACCATCTTCTTCCCTGGTGTTAAAGGCAGTCACCAACCTCACGACTGTTGTCTCTTCTCCTTTCTCCCAGCGGTAGAAGCGGAAGCCTTCTGCGAACAAACCTTCAATTACCGTCTCCGGGAGCCGTAGGAAGATTTCATTCGCTTCCACAGGAACACAGAGTTGCATACTCGGCAGTTTTGTGAGTCCGACTGCTAGCTTGGCTGCCATTTGGTTGGCATGACTGGCATTCTTTAGCCACAAATCATTTGTGATATAAGCCTCAAGCTGAGCCGACAAAAACCGCATCTTGGAGAAGAGATGTCCACCCCGCTTGCGACGATAACTGAATGTCTGTGCCAAGGAGCGATTGAAAAACACCACGGCTTCTGCTGCCATTGCGCCGTTCTTCGTCGCGCCGAACGACAAGACATCAACCCCGGCTCGCCAGGTGATGTCTGCTGGAGCGCAGCCGAGACTGACTACAGCGTTAGCAAAGCGGGCACCGTCCATGTGTAGGCTCAGACCATAAGCATGGGAGACCTCAGCAATCTGGCGGATTTCCACAACTTGGTAGACTGTGCCTAATTCAGTTGATTGAGTTATGCTGACGGCGGCTGGCTGCACATGATGTACAATTCCCGCACCGGCATTAGCCAATGTGGCTTCCAAGTCAGTAGCGCTAATCTTGCCATCCCGACCGGGGAGTGCCACCAACTTAGCACCACCTGTGTAAAGTTCTGGTGCCCCACACTCATCAGTATTGATATGGGCTCCAATATGGCAGTAAATTGCTCCGAACGGGGGCGTCATGACAGATAAAGCCAGGGCGTTCGCAGCCGAGCCAGTGGTAACGGGAAAAACTACTACCTCAGTCTCGAACAATTCCGAGAACTTAGCCTCCAGTCGCTGGGTGCATTCATCGTTGCCGTAAGACATCGCTGCTCCCTCATTGACGGCGATCAATGCTGCCATGATTTCTGGTGCTACGCCAGTGACGTTGTCGCTACAGAAGTTCATCAGTATTGCCAAAACTGTAAATTTTTTGCGTTTCCAGGTGCTTGCAGACTGACGAGGGCAGCGTATCTGCGCTTAAGGTCTGCCGATCTAGCTGGACTTGCAGACTAGTCAAGGGATCCACCCCAGGAGAAACTAGAAATTCCAATTGTTGGATGTGGGGCCAAGTTACTAGGTCGTCCAGAATTTGGGCGATCGCTTGGACGTAGGGATGACCAGGCTGCTGGTACCAATCCGGGGTAGCTACATGGGGTTGATCCAAGCCTAGGTGGACAGCCAAGGAGGGTTCGCCAAACAACGCGATCGCCACTGGTCGCGCCTCCTCTTGCAACAGGAGGTCATAGTTCCCGGCTAAATGCCGCAATTTCTCCAAGTACTCATAGCGTTCTGTCACCGATTGCGGTTCATCTCGCCAGTGAATCGCTACCGTTACGAGATAGGTCTGCAACAACATGTGCCCTAGCTTTCGGGCTTTCGTTGCCAGATAAGCAGAATTGTAGGAAGTTGCTTCAATCAGTAGCGGCACCCGATCCACCACTTCCAGCCCATAGCCTTTGAGTCCAGCAATCTTACGAGGGTTATTCGTAATCAAGCGGATCTTCTTAACTCCTAAATCGTTGAGAATTTGTGCCCCAATCCCATAGTTTCGCAGGTCAGCCGGGAAGCCCAAACGTTCATTCGCTTCCACTGTGTCCAGCCCCATATCCTGCAACGAGTAAGCTTTCAACTTATTAATCAAGCCAATTCCCCGCCCTTCCTGCCGGAGATAGACCACAACGCCTCTGCCTGCATTTTCCATCATTTTCATCGCCGCTTGGAGTTGCATCCGACAGTCACAGCGGAGGGAGCCCAAAGCATCACCAGTGAGGCATTCCGAATGCACGCGCACCATCACAGATTGATCTTGAAACTCCTCTGGATCTCCCTTAACAATAGCGACATGCTCAGAATCATCGAGCGTGTTGCGGTAGGCGTAAATTTGGAAAAGACCGAACTGGCTAGGCAAATTAGCAACGGTTTCGCGACAGACAAACCGCTCCTGCTGGAGGCGGTAACTGATCAAGTCCGCAATGCTAATAATTTTCAATCGGTGAGCTTTGGCATACTCAACTAGCTGTGGCAGCCGAGCCATCGAGCCATCGGAATTTTGAATTTCACAGATCACTGCCGCCGGGTACAAGCCAGCCAGTCGAGCTAGGTCAACACCTGCCTCCGTATGACCCGCCCGTTTCAAAACGCCTCCCTCTTTCGCCCGGAGGGGAAAGATATGACCAGGGCGACGCAGATCGCTAGCTTTTGTGACTGCGTTGATGACAACTTGAATGGTACGGGCACGGTCTTCAGCTGAGATGCCAGTGGTTATGCCCAAGTGAGGAGCGGCGTCGATTGTAACAGTGAAGGCAGTTTGATTACTGTCTGTGGGGTTACTGACCATCAAGGGGAGGTTAAGTTCATCCAGACGGTCACCCGTCATTGCCAGACAAATCAGCCCCCGCGCTTGTACCGCCATGAAATTAATCATGTCTGGTGTAGCAAACTGGGCGGCACAAATCAGGTCGCCTTCATTTTCCCGGCTTTCATCGTCTACCACTACCACCGAGCGACCGGCTTTGAAGTCTGCCAAAGCGTTGTCAATCGAGTCAAACTGAAAGGATTGGTTTGCAGCGATTCTGGGCGATTCCACAGGTAAGTTCAAGAGAAAGAAAACGTAAAGTTTTTTAAAGTGTGCTTACCTCTGATTGTAGCCCGCTCAACGGGTGAGGGGGAGCCGCTTTCTCCGTGCGGGATTCCCCCGAAGAGCGAGAACTGGCATTGTAAGGGTGAGGGGTGAGGGGAAAATTTGTCCAACTCTATCTGCTTTTTAGTACTACAATGCAGCGAAAGTTAAACGATTTTGACTAACCAAAAGTTTATCAAGGATTTTAAATCATGGGCGAAACAGGACGCGTGCCAGTTGGCGTTGTTGGCGCGTCGGGCTATGGCGGGGTGCAACTAGTCCGACTCATAATGGATCACCCAGGGATCGAACTTGCTTATTTAGGGGGTGAAAGCAGTGCGGGGAAATCTTTTGCGGATCTCTACCCCCACATGGCTCATCGCGTTAACCAGCCCATTGAGTCGGTAGAGCCAGAGATCATTGCTGAGCGCTGTGAGGTAGTATTTCTGTCTCTACCGAATGGGCTAGCTTGTGAGATGGCACCGATGCTGGTAGAGAAAGGATGCAAGGTACTGGATCTTTCGGCAGACTATCGGTTTAGCGATCTGGAAACTTACACAGCCTGGTATGGCAAAGAGCGAACCGATCGGGCGATCGCGGCAAAAGCTGTTTATGGGCTGCCAGAACTCTACCGCGATCGCATTGCCGAAAGCCAGTTAATTGGCTGCGCTGGTTGCTATCCCACCGCCAGTCTCTTGGCTCTCTCGCCGCTACTCAAGCAAGGGTTAATCGTACCAGAAACCACCATTATCGACGCCAAATCTGGCACTTCTGGCGGTGGACGGCAGGCTAAAATTGGCCTACTGCTAGCCGAGGCAGATAACTCCCTGGGAGCCTATGCCGTTGCCCATCACCGCCATACTCCAGAAATTGAGCAGATTTGTAGTGACTTAGCCGGTCACGAAGTCAGGGTACAATTCACACCCCACCTGATCCCGATGCCGCGTGGGATTTTGGCAACTGTTTATGCCACTCTCCGCGACCCCGGTCTGGAGCGAGAAGACTTAATCACGATTTACAATGCCTTTTATCGCAACTGCCCTTGGGTAACAGTGTGTGAGAGCGGCGTCTATCCTCAAACCAAATGGGCCTGTGGCAGTAATCTTTGTTACATCGGGGTTGAAGTTGACCCGCGCACTGGTCGAGTGATCGTGATGTCAGCGATCGATAACCTGATCAAAGGACAAGCAGGTCAAGCCATCCAGTGTCTGAACTTAATGATGGGCTGGGAAGAAACCCTAGGATTGCCCCAGTTAGGTTTTTATCCCTAATCAAAATGTAAAACCGGAGATGGACGCTGATTCTGGTCTTTTATCTGCGTTTATCCGCGTCTATCTGCGTTTACAACTTCGGTCCGAGCCCAACAACACCAGCATAAACAGCGCGATCGCCTAGTTCATCCTCAATGCGAAGGAGGCGGTTATATTTTGCCACTCGTTCGCTGCGGCAAAGAGAACCGGTTTTGATTTGACCAGCGCGGGTTGCTACGGCTAAATCGGCTATGGTGGTGTCTTCGGTTTCACCTGAGCGATGACTAATTATGGAGTGGAAGCCGTTGCGGGTTGCCAAGTCAATAGTTTCCAGGGTTTCGGTGAGAGAACCAATTTGATTGAGCTTAATCAAAATGGCGTTAGCAGCTCGTTGTTGAATACCTTTTTGTAAGCGGCTAACGTTAGTGACAAATAGGTCGTCGCCTACCAACTGAGTGCGATCGCCCAATTTCTGGGTGAGCAACTGCCAATGCTGCCAGTCTTCCTCGTGCAACCCATCCTCGATCGAAACAATCGGATATCGATCTGCTAGCTCAGCCAAATACGCAATCAATTCAGTCGGAGCGTGAGCCGCACCTTCGTAGGTGTACTGACCATCTTTGTAGAACTCACTTGCCGCCACATCTAGCGCCAGCGCCACTTCTTCTCCTGGCTTATACCCAGCTTTGGCGATCGCCATCATTAGCAATTCCAATGCCGCCTGATTTGACTCGAGATTCGGCGCAAAGCCACCTTCGTCCCCTACGCCCGTCAGCAAGCCTGAGTCTGCCAAAACTTTTGCCAGAGCCGCAAACACCTCTGCTCCCCAACGTAGCGCTTCCCTAAATGAGGAAGCCCCAACTGGAACAATCATAAACTCTTGAAAATCTACGTTATTAGCTGCGTGGGCACCCCCGTTAATCACGTTCATCAATGGCACTGGTAGCAGATTGGCTAAGGGACCACCGAGATAGCGATAAAGGGGGAGTTCCAGAAATTCTGCCCCAGCCTTCGCTGCCGCTAGTGAAACCGCTAGGATCGCGTTAGCACCCAACTGGGCTTTGTTGGGGGAACCATCCAACGAAATCATAGTGCGGTCTAGGAGTTCTTGGTTGATGACATCCATCTGTAACAGTTCCGGGGCAATTCTACGGTTCACGTTCTGCACCGCTTTAAGTACCCCTTTGCCCCCGTAACGGCTTTGATCGTCATCCCGCAGTTCGTGGGCTTCAAAAGTCCCCGTTGAGGCACCACTAGGCACCTGCGCAATGCCCACGATACCGCTGACTAGGTGGACTTCAGCTTCAACAGTGGGACGTCCGCGCGAGTCCAAGATTTCGCGGGCGACAATGTTCTCAATTGCAGTATCTAGAGTGTCAATCATTCTCTGTAGCACCTCATTTTTAGTAAAATTGCAACAGGCTCTTCATTCACCCAAATGTTAAGACTGATCGTTAGGATAGTGGTTCAACGGTCAAGATTTCCGCCTTGGATCGGAATTAATTGCTTCTCTACAGTAAGAATAGAGAAGAAATTTGGAGTTGGTCATGCGATTACTACACACCATGCTGCGCGTCGGCAACCTGGAAGCAGCTCTCAAGTTCTACTGCGAGCTGCTGGGGATGAAGCTACTGCGCCAGAAAGATTATCCAGGGGGTGAATTTACCCTGGCTTTTGTCGGCTACGGCGATGAATCTGACCATAGTGTCCTAGAACTGACCTACAACTGGGAAGTCGAGAAGTATGACTTGGGCAATGCTTATGGACACATTGCGATTGGGGTAGATGATATTTACGGCACTTGTGAGGAAATCAAGGCTCGTGGCGGTAAGGTAGCACGGGAGCCGGGACCGATGAAACACGGTTCAACGGTGATTGCTTTTGTGGAAGATCCAGATGGGTACAAGGTAGAGCTGATTCAGCTCAGTTCTAGGGCGGTTGCCACAACCTAGAATCCAAAATCTAAAATCCAAAATCTAAAATTTTCAAGATGCAGCCCACTGACTCCTCTAAGTTCACTGATAAAGCCTGGGAAGCGATCGTCAAGTCCCAGGATGTGATCCGTAGATTTCAACAACAGCAGCTAGAAGTCGAGCATTTAGCTATAGCTCTACTAGAACCAAACGGTCTGGCAGAGCGGATCTTGAGTCGCGCTGGCGTCGATCCAACCCGCTTAGGAACGCAACTCGAAGCCTTCACTCAGCGTCAGCCCAAAGTTGGCAAGAGCGAACAGCTCTACCTAGGTCGGAACTTAGACCTGATGCTAGACCGGGCGGAAGCAGTTAGAGGGGCGATGCAGGATGGCTTCATATCCATTGAACATTTACTCCTAGGCTTTGCCGAGGATGAACGGATTGGACGGCGATTGCTCAAAGGTTTTAACCTGGATTCGGCAGCTCTAGAGGCGGCGATCAAAGCCGTTAGAGGCAGCCAGCAGGTAACAGACCAAAGCCCAGAGTCGCGCTACGACGCTCTAGAAAAGTTCGGGCGAGACCTAACAGAACAGGCAAAAGCCGGTAAGCTTGACCCGGTTATTGGGCGAGATGATGAAATCCGTCGGGTGGTGCAAGTCTTGTCCCGTCGGAGCAAGAATAACCCGGTGCTGATTGGGGAGCCGGGGGTGGGGAAGACAGCGATCGCTGAAGGTCTAGCCCAGCGCATCGTCAATGGCGACGTACCTGAATCGCTCAAAAACCGCCAATTAATTGCCCTGGATATGGGCAGCTTGATTGCAGGTGCCAAATACCGGGGAGAATTTGAAAGCCGCCTCAGAGCCGTCCTCCGAGAAGTTACCGATTCCAACGGTCAGGTTGTCCTGTTTATTGATGAACTGCACACTGTGGTCGGCGCAGGTTCCACAACCCAAGGGGCAATGGATGCGGGGAATTTGCTTAAACCTATGCTGGCCCGAGGAGAACTGCGCTGCATTGGGGCGACTACACTTGATGAGTATCGCAAGTTCATCGAAAAAGATGCCGCCCTAGAACGTCGATTTCAGCAGGTCTTTGTGGCTCAGCCCACGGTTGAAACCACAATTTCAATTTTGCGGGGCTTGAAACAACGCTACGAAGTGCATCACAGTGTGAAGATTACTGACTCGGCGCTAGTGGCAGCTGCCGCCCTGTCAAACCGCTACATTGCCGACCGGTTTTTGCCAGATAAAGCGATTGATCTGGTGGATGAGGCAGCAGCTCAATTAAAAATGGAGATTACCTCTAAACCATCTGAATTGGAGACAATAGATCGACGATTGATGCAGCTGGAAATGGAAAAGCTGTCTTTAGCCGGGGAAGATCAACGTCCAGCGACAACGCGAGAGCGCCTAGAGCGGATTGAGCAAGAAATCAGCGCTCTGACGCAAAAACAGCATGATTTTAACTCCCAATGGCAAGGCGAAAAGCAGCTGTTGGATGCTATCAGTGGCTTGAAGAAAGAAGAAGACCAGCTGCGCGTGCAAATAGAGCAAGCAGAACGCGCTTACGACCTCAATACAGCTGCCCAGCTGAAGTATGGACGTTTAGAAGCCGTTCAGCACGAGCGCGAAGCTAAAGAAAGCATGTTGTTGGAGATCCAAGCCCGTGGTTCCACTCTACTACGCGAACAGGTCACTGAAGCCGATATTGCGGAAATTGTCGCTAAGTGGACAGGCATCCCTGTTAACCGACTCCTAGAATCAGAGCGGCAGAAATTACTGCAACTGGAAAGCCACCTGCACGAACGGGTGATTGGGCAAGATGAAGCCGTCGCCGCCGTCGCCGCCGCCATTCGTCGGGCTAGAGCTGGCATGAAAGACCCCAGCCGCCCGATCGGTTCCTTCTTATTTATGGGACCTACTGGAGTCGGCAAAACAGAACTGGCTCGTGCCTTAGCTCAGTTTTTGTTTGATGCCGACGACGCCTTAGTCCGTCTGGATATGTCTGAGTACATGGAAAAAGGCTCCGTCTTACGGTTGATCGGAGCGCCACCGGGATACATTGGCTATGAAGAAGGGGGTCAACTCTCTGAGGCTGTCCGCCGCCGCCCTTACTCAGTTGTGCTGCTAGACGAAGTGGAAAAGGCACACCCAGATGTTTTCAATATGTTTTTACAAGTGCTGGATGACGGGCGGATTACTGATTCTCAGGGCAGATTGGTTGATTTTCGCAATACCGTGATTGTCATGACCAGTAATATTGGCAGCGAACACATTCTCGATGTGGCTGGAGATGATGCAAAATATGAGCTGATGCAAAAACGGGTGCTGAATGCCCTGCGATCGCACTTCCGCCCAGAATTTCTTAACCGGGTGGATGACATAATTTTGTTCCACACCCTCAGCCGGAGCGAACTGCGTCAAATCGTTGTCATTCAAATTAAGCGGGTGCAAAATCTCCTAGCTGACAAAAAAATCACGCTAGAGCTGTCACCATCTGCCCAAGATTACCTGGTAGAAGTAGGATACGACCCGGCTTATGGGGCTCGTCCCTTGAAACGAGCTATTCAGCGAGAACTGGAAAATTCGCTAGCAACCAAGCTATTGGAGAATACCTTTACTGAGGGCGATACTATCAGGGTTGATTACCTAGAGGGTAGTCTCTCCTTCAGTCGTTAATCTTTACAACTTCATAGCTGATTTGGGACTGACTCCTCTGAAAGAACTTCATTGAGCTTGGCCTGCAATTTTTCATCTAGCAACTGTATGTGAGGTTCCTGTAAGAAAGGAATCAGATCCATTGCCCATAGTCTAACCTCCAAACAGCGCTGGAGGACATTCAGATTCTATCCCTCTCTAAAAGTCCTGTCTAGCTTTCAGGCACGGTTATCACCCCGTCAGCTATGTTAAGTTAAGTTCCAAGTCTGGAAGCTATCAGCGATGGACCTAATGGTCGGTAAGGCTAAAGGACTTGGTTAATTATAAAGACTGTGTAAAGTTGACTCTGATTAGCAGCCGCATTTCGCCAGTAGTGATTAATATATGGCAGAAAACAGCGCTAAAGCAAGCCTAGATCTAGGGCTTGAGTAATGTGCTGCGGCGCGGGTGACAAAAGTACCGCATATACTGCCTAAGCTGAATGAGAATGTTTTAGTAGTTGCTGCTACGATATGTCCAACCGGGAGGGGAAAACATGCAAACTTTACTAGTGACAGGCGGAGCAGGCTTTATCGGAGCTAATTTTGTCCTCCAAGCTAGAAAAGCCCAATGGGCGAACGTAGTTAATCTAGACAAGCTGACTTACGCTAGCAACCTTCAGACTTTAGCAGAGTTGCAAGGAGATCCAAACTATCATTTTGTCCGAGGAGACATCGCCAACCTAGAGTTAGTCAGTTATCTCCTAGAAAAGTATCAGCCAGATGGGGTGATTAATTTTGCGGCTGAAAGTCACGTTGACCGTTCAATACTTAGTCCGCAAGACTTCATCCAAACTAATATAGTAGGAACCTTCCAGCTTTTGGAAGCGAGTCGCCGCTACTGGCAAAAACTTCCATCCCAAAAACAAGAGCAATTTCGGTTTTTGCATGTCTCTACGGATGAAGTCTATGGCTCACTTAGTCCAAAAGACCCGGCGTTCCGCGAGGATACTCCTTATGCACCCAACAGTCCCTACGCGGCGTCTAAAGCTGGAGCAGATCATCTGGTACGAGCTTACCATCATACCTACGGGTTGCCCACGCTCACAACAAATTGCTCGAACAACTACGGTCCGCGCCAGTTTCCAGAGAAACTGATACCGCTGACCATTCTCAACGCCCTTGATGATAAACCTCTACCTATTTATGGGGATGGTCAAAATGTCCGAGATTGGCTTTACGTAACGGATCACTGTGAAGCTCTCTACCTAGTGCTTTCCCAGGGGCAGAGCGGTGAAACTTACAACGTAGGTGGACTGAACGAACAAGCAAATTTAGCGGTTGTCGAGAAAATTTGTGCCATTCTTGATGATTTAGCGCCTAAAGCCGGGGTGCAACATTCGGCACTGATTACGTTTGTGAAAGACCGTCCCGGTCATGACTTAAGATATGCGATTGACTGTAGTAAAGTTAACCGGGAGTTGGGCTGGCAACCTCAAGAAAACTTTGAGAGTGGATTACTCAAGACGGTTAAGTGGTATCTCAGTAACTCGGCTTGGGTAGAACAGGTGCGTTCAGGTGCTTACCAAAATTGGCTCAAACAAAACTATGAAGACAGGAAAGGTTAGGTAGTGAGTTGGTGGGAATGCAAACGCAGATAAACGCGGATAAACACAGATAAAAGTCTAGTTTGAGTTCTGCAAAGCGAGGAGAGCAAAATGAAAGGGATCATTCTAGCTGGTGGCTCTGGTACACGTCTTTATCCACTTACTCATGTGGTCAGTAAACAACTTATGTCTGTTTACGATAAACCCATGATTTATTATCCCTTGTCGGTGTTGATGCTGGCTGGGATTCGGGAAATTTTGATTATTTCTACTCCAAACGATCTGCCGCAGTTTCAGCGACTGTTAAAGTCCGGTAGTCAGTGGGGTCTGAAGTTTAGCTATGTTGAACAGCCCCAACCAGAAGGCTTAGCACAAGCCTTCATCTTAGGCAAAGATTTTGTTGGCAACGATCCCGTCTGCTTGATTTTGGGAGACAATATCTTTTATGGGCACGGTTTTAGTGAGGTGCTAGCCGGTGCTGCTACCTTGCGCGAAGGGGGGTTGGTCTTCGGCTATCAAGTCAAAGAGCCGCAACATTATGGCGTGATCGAGTTTGATGCCCAGGGACGGGCAATTAGTATCGAAGAAAAACCTTTAGTTCCTAAATCAAAATATGCTGTACCTGGGATCTACTTTTATGACCATCAGGTAACAGAAATTGCCGCTAATCTAAAGCCTTCGGCACGCAATGAGCTAGAAATAACCGATTTGAATCAAATTTACTTAGATCGGGGTCAACTGCGAGTAGAAATCTTAGGTCGCGGCTATGCTTGGCTAGATACTGGAACCCATGAAACTCTGCATCAGGCAGCCAACTTTATCCAAACTCTAGAGCAACGACAGGGGCTAAAGATCGCTTGTATTGAAGAGATTGCCTATCGTCTTGGATATATTGACTCAAGTGAGTTACGTCAGTTAGCTCAAATCATGGCTAAAAGCAGCTATGGGCGTTACCTGATGGAAGTCCTCGAGGATGACCACAATACGACAGCACTAGAGAGAGATGGGATTGTAGCTGCTGCTGGTGAGCTAGAGTCGGAATTTTCTGCGGCAACAAGGATATGGTAATGAAGGTGATAGAAACGGCTATTCCTGAGGTGCTAGTCATTGAACCGCAGGTGTTTGGGGACGAGCGCGGATTCTTTTTTGAAAGTTATAACCAGAAAGTCTTATCAGAAAAGGCAGGGCTTTCGCAGCACTTTGTCCAAGACAATCATTCCCGTTCGGCCCAAAATGTGCTGCGGGGGTTGCACTACCAAATTCAGCAGCCTCAGGGCAAACTTGTAAGGGTTGTAGTGGGGGAAGTGTTTGATGTGGCGGTGGATTTGAGAAAAAGCTCTAAGACTTTTGGTCAATGGGTTGGCGTGCATCTGACAGCTAGAGAGAAACAGCAATTTTGGGTGCCAGCAGGTTTTGCCCACGGTTTTGTAGTGTTGTCGGAATATGCAGAGTTTCTCTACAAAACTACAGACTACTATGCGCCAGAGCATGAACGTTGCATCCTGTGGAACGATCCTGACTTAGCAATCGCCTGGCCGCTGCAAGGGGAGCCAGTTTTGTCGGCTAAGGATCGAGCAGGGAAGTTGCTACCTGAAGCAGAGGTGTTTGCATGAGGAGAATCCTACTGACAGGTGTAACTGGACAGGTCGGTTGGGAATTGCACCGAACTCTCATGAGCTTGGGGGAAGTGATAGCTGTAGGGCGTGGCGTTGGGAATGGAGGTTTGCAGGTAGACCTAGCCCAGCCAGATACTATTTGCCGCACGCTGCGGGAAGTAAAGCCGGACTTAATCGTCAATGCCGCTGCTTATACCGCTGTGGATCGAGCCGAGAAAGAGCCGGAATTGGCTATGGCGATTAACGGCATCGCCCCTGGCGTAATGGCAGAAGAGGCTAAGTCCCTGGACGCAGCCATTGTTCACTATTCCACAGATTATGTATTTGATGGAACAAAAACTACGCCTTATACCGAGTTAGATCGCCCAGACCCGCAAAGCATCTATGGTCAAACCAAGCTAGCGGGTGAGCAGGCGATCGCAGCAGTGGGAGTGCCACATTTGATTGTCCGAACCAGTTGGGTCTATGGGCTGCGAGGGAAAAACTTTCTATTGACAATGCGGAAGTTAGCCCGGGAACGGGAAGAAATCCGGGTGGTGGATGACCAAGTAGGTGCCCCAACTTGGAGCCGTGCGATCGCAGAAGCCACCGCCCAAACTCTATCTCTGGCTGCACACCATGGGATTGATTTTCTGGCAGCCAAAAGCGGCATTTACCACTTGAGTGCCAGTGGCCAGACCAGCTGGTATGGTTTCGCTAAGGCAATTTTGGCACCTGAGCTACAGTCTGGGGAACAACGGTTGCAGCGGCTGCTGCCGATCCCCTCAGAGCAGTATCCGACACCCGCTAAGAGGCCTGCTTACTCGTTATTGTCCACTCGCAAGTTGTCTGATACCTTTGGACTGGCTCTACCAGAGTGGCACAGCGCTTTAGATTTAGTGCTTGATTCAAACTAGTTTTACAAAGATAGCGTTCTGTTATGCATACTCCCATACAAAAAATAGCGCTCACTGCCACGTTTACGGCGGAACCAGTCGAGGAGTCTCTCGCTTTTTGGATACAAGAACTTAAGCTGCCTTACCAAATTGAGTTCGCACTTTATAACCAAGTCTTTCAGCAACTGCTCGACCCTTCAAGCTTGTTTTCCCAAAATGCTAAGGGGATTAATGTTGTCCTAGTGCGGTTTGAGGATTGGCAAAGATTTGAAAACTATGAGCTGTCGGGGGAGGTAGAGGTAAAATTGCCGGAAACCGAGTCAGAAAACATTTCACGAAACGTACAAGAACTCGTGATGGGCTTGAAGTCTGCGGCTTCGCGCTCGTCAACGCCTCATATAGTCTGCCTATGTCCAGCCTCGTCTACGGCTGGTGCCAACCGGATGGAGTTCTTTCAGGAGATGGAAGCACTGATAGTGTCTGAATTGAGCGGTATCGGCGGCGTGTACCTGATAAGAGGCACAGATTTAGCTGCTTACCCAGTTGAGAACTACTACGATCCTCAATCAGACAAATTAGGCCACATTCCATTTACACCGGTTTTCTTTACGGTCTTGGGAACAGCAATCGCCCGGAAAATCTATGCCATCAAGAGTGCCCCCCACAAAGTTATTGTCCTAGATTGCGATAATTCCCTATGGAAAGGCGTTGTCGGCGAAGACGGAGTGACGGGAATTGAAGTTCCAGCTCCCTGGAAGGCACTTCAAGAATTTATGGTGGCGCAGCAAAATGCGGGGATGCTTATTTGTCTATGTAGCAAGAATAACGAAGCAGACGTCGTTGAGGTGTTTGAGCAGCGGCAAGAGATGCCCCTGAAGCGAGAGCAGATCGTATCCTGGCGCATCAACTGGTTGCCTAAGTCGGAGAACATCAAATCCTTGGCAGCAAAACTAAGTCTGGGTTTAGATAGCTTTATCTTTATCGATGACAATCCCGTTGAATGCGCGGAAGTCCAAGTAAATTGTCCAGAGGTTTTGACCCTTCAACTGCCGAGCCCCAGTGCGATCGCCAGATTTCTGAATCATGTTTGGGCTTTTGACCGAGTGAAGGTGACTGAGGAAGATCGGCAGAGAACCGCACTTTATAAACAGAATCTGGAGCGCGACCACTTCCGCGATCAGTCTTTGACAATCGGAGACTTTCTAGCAGGTCTTGACTTGAAGGTTGAAACTTCAGAGCTAGGACCTCATCTAGCCAGAGTTTCGCAGCTAACGCAGCGAACTAACCAATTTAACTTTACAACTATCCGCCGGTCTGAAGCGGAAATCCAACAGTTATGCCAATCAGGAAAATTCGAATGTCGAGTCGTTGAAGTGAGCGATCGCTTTGGAGATTATGGCCTAGTTGGCGTCATCATTTTTGAACATACTGCCGAAGCCATTAAAGTAGACACTTTCCTACTCAGTTGCTGCGTCTTGGGGCGGGGCGTCGAGCATCGAATGTTCACCCATTTAGCAGAAATCGCCAAAGAACGTGGGCTCATCTGGGTGGATATCTCCTTGATTCCTACCCAGAAGAATCAACCGGCACTCAATTTTCTAGATAGCGTGGGTGCGGACTTCAAACAACCGCTTGACCAAGAATATCGTTTTTGCTTTCCAGTCGAGTTTGCAGCAGCCGTCTCTTACAAACTCCAGGTTACCGAACCAAAGCCACAGAGTGATATCGCGGTCAAAACCGATGCTGTTACTGGTGCTACGCCGCCTTCCGAAAAATCAGCCCAGCTGAACTGGATTGCCACTAAACTGTACGAGCCTGAGCAGATTCTCCAATTCATCGAATCGCAACAGCGACAAAGCAAGGCGTTGGAAACAAGGTTCACACAGCAGACTTTCGTCGCGCCTCGTACTGAAACAGAAAAGGTGTTAGCCGACATCTGGGCAAAGTTACTGCATTTCGAGCAAGTGGGTATCCATGACAACTTCTTCGAGTTGGGAGGAACCTCAGTGCTAGCCGTGCGTCTATTGACTCAAGTCCAAGGGGTCTTCGCCAAAGAGCTGCCGCTGCCTATCTTGCTTACGGCACCGACGATTGAGCAATTGGTCAACATTATTTGCGCTCAAGGATTGCCAGATCCCGTAGAAGCGTTAGTGCCACTTCAGCCCAAAGGCGACAAACCGCCTCTATTCTGTATTTACGGAATCTTCTTATATCAAGATTTGGCCTATAATTTCGGTTCTAAGCAACCAGTTTATGGGGTTTATATACACGATGAAGTTGAACTACTCAAAGCTGGTGGACTACAAAAACAGCAAACGGCCTTAACCAGTGTCGCTGAACAGGCAACTCTATACCTTAAGGAAATCCGAACGCTCCAGCCTGTGGGGCCCTATTTTCTCGCTGGCGAATCCTTTGGTGGCTTGGTCGCCTTTGAGATGGCTCAGCAGCTGCAGCGGCAAGGGGAGAAAGTGGCCCTTGTGGTTTTGTTCGATACCGACGCTCCAGGTGGGATGAAAAAATTACCACGGTCTAAACGAGTCTTACTTCATTTGGCGAAGCTTCTACAAGCAGGACCTACTTACGCTTTAGAGAAGGTAGGGAGAAAGCTTGACTCAAGTAAGGATAGGCTAGTCAGGAGCATCAGCAGGATTTATGGCAAGTTTGCCCACTCCAGTGAGCATCTTTTGCCTAGCGATCTCGAAAAAGTAGCTACTTAGGATGTCCGCCAGCAGGTTCGCGACCAGGCAATCAGAAACTATTTACCACAACCCTACCCGGGCAAGGTAGTTTTATTTCGGGCTATGGAGCGAAGTGGGTTTGATGCCTATGACACCGATCCCCAAGGTGGATGGGGCTCACTGGTGACTGGAGATTTAGAGGTGTACCATGTCCCAGGCGACCATATTGGCATCATTACAGAACCTCATGTACAAGTTTTGGCTGCTAGGTTGCGGGATTGTTTAGAGTTAAGTACAGGTGTTTGATTAAGGCAAGGTCATTTTAGTCAACTGAACGCGAGAGGAATATAAAACGCTTCGTCCGCTTTGACAGTCGTTCAACTACCTGCTTTATGAAACCTAGAGGATAGTGTTGCAGTAGAAAAAGCATGACTTGACCTGCTCTAGCCAGTTTCCCTGTCTTGAGACAAGTCACCATCTCGCCGACCGCGTCCAGAGCCATGGCAGAGAGGCGTTTCCTGAGAGATATCAAGGATTTTGATGTGGCCTACTTGTGGCCTGGTATCTCATCGGAAACTTTCAGGAGAGCTAAGCAGAGTGGCAGAACTATTTTTATGGAGCGCATTAACTGCTATCCGGGGACGGCTAAACGTATCCTTGATGATGCTTACAAGCGCTTAGGATTGCACCCTCAACACCCGATTACCTCTGATGGCATTGAGAGAGAGAAAGCGGAAGCAGAACTCACTGATTTCATTTTTTGTCCAAGCCCGGAGGTGAAAAAATCGTTTCAAGAAGCAGGAGTTCCCGAACAGAAACTAGTCTCAACTAGTTACGGGTGGAGTCCACAGCGTTTCCCCACAATTCCATCTGAAAAACTGCTGCAGGAGACAGTTACCGTCCTCTTCGTGGGTAGAGTCTGCGTTAGAAAAGGAGCCCACCTGTTATTGCGTGCTTGGGAGCGAGCGGGCGTGAAGGGACGCCTGATGCTTTGCGGTGGACTGGAACCGGCGATCGCTGAAACTTGTGGCGAACTCTTGGCACGTTCTGATGTTGTTCACCTAGAGTACAATAAAGACATTGCCTCTGCCTATCTCAAAGCAGACATTTTTGCCTTTCCCACTCTGGAGGAAGGTAGTCCACTGGTTATCTATGAAGCGATGGCGAATGGTTTATCAATCCTCACGTCACCTATGGGAGCTGGTAGCGTTATCCGAGATGGCATCGACGGAACGATAATTCCACCATACGAGGATGATGCCTGGGTGGAAGCTTTGCGCCAGCTAGTCTATTCTCCAGAGTTGCGTATTAGGTTTAGCACCGCTGCCCGTCAGCGAGCAGAGGAGTTTACCTGGGAAAGGGTTGCGGCTAGGCGCGCAGGTTGATAATTGAAAGATTGAACGCTTGATACCAAGGCCGTTGCTTCCTTTTCTCAAACCCTACTGGATTTACTTAGTCTTTATATTTTCGGCAAAATTATAATTTTTTGATAAAGATGATATAAATATCCGAGGAGTCTGTTACAAAAGATTTACAATCTGGGGGACGGAGGAGGAGACTCTATGTGCGTTGCACCATACTGTTTGCGATGCCAGCTCAAACAGATAGGTTGAACTCGTGAGGTCGGACAAGAAAATTATTTGATGTGGCTGTGGATTTGAGAAAAGCTCCGAGACATTCGCTTAATTGTAGAGATGCAGCTTTGCAAAATAAGACAAAACCTCAAAACACCTACAGATAAGGCAAAATAACAGGTACTCTTGCAATTCAAGCAGTGGGTGTGCCATATTTAGTTGGACCTAGCTAGTCGAGTCTAAGGGCTATAGGGTAAAAATCTTCTGAAAAGGCTGGAGTTGGTCACTGGAAAATGAAGAACTTATGCTTGCTGATGACTAAACTGGGTAATCTAACTATTGTAATCAAATGATTGCCAAAGCTAGAGCGCAAACTTTGTCTCAGAATATATAGATTTTGTCTGGTTTTACGCCTTAGTGCTTGATGCAAACAGTTTTGGGTGGGTTGATGCTCGGCTGGGTCCATATCACTTGTAAAAATAGCCAGGTTAGAGAGTTGGGGAATGGCTTCAGCCGGAAAAAACGACGCAACCAATAGGAATGCATGTAGATGAATACAAAAGAACTGATTATCGAGGCAGGCCGCACTGAAAGCCAATATTGGCGGGACTTGTGGCGCTATCGAGAGCTATTCTATTTCTTAGCTTGGCGTGACATTCTCGTGCGTTACAAACAAACTGCGATCGGCATTGCCTGGGCTTTGATTCGGCCATTTTTAACAATGCTGGTTTTCACAGTGGTGTTTAGCAATCTAGCGAAGTTGCCCTCAGGGGGAGCGCCCTACCCAATTCTGGTATTTGTAGCGCAGATGCCGTGGCAATTCTTTTCTAGTGCAATAACGGAATGCAGCACCAGCTTACTCAACAACGCTAATATGATTTCTAAAGTCTACTTCCCTCGCCTAATTGTGCCTACTAGCTCCGTAATGGTCAGCTTTGTAGACTTTTTGGTTTCCGGTATACTTTTGTTGGGACTAATGGCTTGGTATGATTTTGTGCCTAGTTGGCGCATCCTGACGCTACCGCTGTTTATTTTAATTGCCTTTGCAGCTTCGATAGGAGGAGGGCTATGGTTTGCAGCGCTGAATGTAGAATATCGAGATTTTCGCTTCATTGTACCGTTTGTTGTTCAGTTAGGTATCTACGTCTCACCTGTTGGCTATAGTAGCAACATCGTACCGGAAAAGTGGCGATTGCTCTACTCTTTGAACCCAATGGTAGGAGTGATTGATGGATTCCGCTGGGCAATTATAGGTGGGAATTCAAAAATCTACTGGCCAGGATTCGTTCTATCTGTGGGAATTGTTTTGCTGATTCTTGCTAGTGGTATATGGTTCTTCCGTAAGACGGAACGTACCTTTGCGGATGTCATTTAGTTGGGAGCTGAGCGCGTGTCTGATACTGTGGTTCGAGTCGAGAACCTGAGCAAGAAATATGTACTCGGGGAGCAAAAGCAGGGAGGAAATGCAACCCTACGAGATAAGATGACTGATGGAGCTAAGTCTCTGAGTCGTAGACTGCTGCCAGGTTCAAAGCCAAGCATCCCTAACTCCACTCAGGGAGAGTTTTGGGCGTTGAAAGATGTTTCTTTTGAAATCAAGCAAGGAGACAGAGTCGGCTTTATTGGTCGTAATGGAGCAGGAAAATCAACCCTACTCAAGGTTCTGAGCCGGATTACTGAACCTACAAAAGGACGCGTTTCAGTCAGAGGACGAGTGGCAAGTTTGTTAGAAGTGGGAACAGGCTTTCACCCAGAGTTGACTGGACGGGAGAATGTTTATCTTAATGGCTCCATCCTAGGAATGACCAAAATTGAGATTAAAAAGAAGTTCAATGAGATTGTAGCTTTTGCTGAGGTGGAGAATTTTTTAGATACGCCTGTGAAGCGTTATTCATCGGGGATGTATGTGCGCCTAGCCTTCGCCGTAGCAGCACACTTGGAACCAGAAATTTTAATTGTGGATGAGGTTCTAGCAGTTGGGGATGTATCGTTTCAGAAGAAATGCTTAGGTAAGATGGGGGAGGTAGCTGGTGAGGGAAGAACAGTACTTTTTGTTAGCCACAATGCAGCAGCAATCAATTCGCTTTGCGACAAAGTAGTTTATCTAGTTAGAGGTCAAGTTCGTGCGCTCGGTCCAACCGACAGTATTATGGCTACTTATATTTCAGATATGCTCCAAAATCAAACAGAAGACTTAGAGCAACTGAGAATACCTGGAAAGGGGAAACACATAAGGTTTTCTGATATTCGATTGTTGTCTGGTAATGATGGAATTTTAGTATTTGGAAAAAAAATAGAATATAAGCTTACCATTTGCTCAGATATTGACATGAAAGGTTTGAGTATTGGCTCAAGCTTTTTCACTGGAGCCGGTAACCTCATAGGCACATCGATTACTGAGGAATTTACGGTAGAAGCAAACAAAGAACTTACATTAGCTTTAACCGTATCAAGTTTAAACTTAGCGCCAGGCTCATACTACGCAGGTTTCAGCATAGGTTATGGAGAGAAAGAGGGTACAAGGAAAGAGTTCGATATTGTGGTGGGTAAACCAGCATTTCAAATTGTATCTATTTCAAACGATAAATCTTCTATACGAAATTGGAATGCTGGTTGGGGAAGTATTGTTTTTAACGATACGCATCTAACAATTCATAATGCTTGAAAGAGTACGCAAGTTGCTTATGCATCAAAGAGAACTTTAATACTCCTTTACTAAGAGCCATAGCGTAAATGCCATATAGTAAGACTCTGGTAAAAGTTCAGACATTATATTTAAATCTATTTAATTCAATTGATTGAAGAAGAATTGGACATGTAGTTAGAAGTTAGTAACTTTTTTTCTTGAAGATACTGTTTTGGTCATCAAGCACATAAGCAGAGGTCAAGTCATAATGAATAGTGAAGAAATACTAGCCAACGATTATAAAGCAAAAGATTTTGAACTCTACTTTCAAAATGAGCGTCACGAAATGCTACAGTATATACCTCAGAAGTCATACACCATTCTTGACGTTGGGTGTGGCGGTGGTAGTTTCGGTCAGCTTTTGAAGGAGCAGCGCCCTGTTGAAATATGGGGAGTTGAAATGAATGAACATGCCGCTGCGGTTGCTGCTCAGAGGCTAGATCGTGTTGTATGCGGAGCTTTTGATAGTAGCTTAAATCTCCCTACACAGAGTTTCGATTGCATCGTCTTCAACGATGTCTTAGAACATTTAGTCGATCCCTTTGCTGCACTGACGTATTCTAAAGAACTACTACGCGCTGGGGGTGTTATTGTTGCCTCTATTCCGAATGTTCGCTATTTTGACAACATATGGAATCTACTGGTTTGTAAAGACTGGCAGTACTCTGATTACGGCATCCTAGATCGAACACATTTGCGCTTTTTTACCCGCCGAAGTATATTATCTACTTTTGATGCTTTGGGTTATTGGGTTGAATGTATTGAAGGCATCAATTATGTCGAAAATTTACATCCTCACCACTCACGCAAATTTCACCTTCTCAATCAGCTTTTATTTAACAAAATAGAAGACATGCGCTATCAACAGTTCGCCATTGTAGCTCATCCAGTCGTCTAGGAAAAAAGAAGTGCTTAATACTAACAATGCTATTCGACCAATTGCCTTCTATCTCCCTCAATTCCACCCGATTCCGGAAAATGACGAGTGGTGGGGGAAGGGCTTTACCGAGTGGACTAATGTTGTCAAAGCTAAGCCTCTGTTTCCCGATCACTACCAACCGCATATTCCAACCGATTTGGGGTTTTATGACTTACGTCTTGCGGAGACACGGCAGGCTCAAGCAGATTTAGCTACGGAATATGGTATCTACGGGTTTTGTTACTATCACTATTGGTTTAACGGAAAACATCTTCTCGAACGTCCATTCAATGAGGTTCTAGCTTCAGGTAAACCAGAGTTTCCCTTTTGCCTTTGCTGGGCAAATGAGAATTGGACGCGCACCTGGGATGGATTGGAGAAGCATGTTTTAATGGAGCAAAAGTACTGTGATGAAGATGACAGGCAGCATATCCAATGGCTTGCTAAGGCGTTCCAGGATGAAAGGTACATCAGGGTCGAGAATAAACCACTTTTTCTTGTTTATAAAGCATCAAATTTACCTGACCCTTTGAAAACAACATCTATCTGGCGAGAGGAAGCTAGAAAGATGGGTATTGGAGAGATTTTTCTATGTAGAGTAGAGAGTTTTTCTAGTGAACATATTGATCCAACTGAAATTGGGTTTGATGCTGCTGTAGAATTTCAACCTGATTGGGCTAATACGGAATTTAAAATATACGCACCGCAATCTGGAATAATTGAACGTTTAGCTAGGAAGTTAGGTATGTCAAATAAGGAACATTTTGATTATTGCCGGACTTTAGATTATTCTTCAATGGTCAAAAAAATGCTTCAAAAGAGTACTCCACCTTATAAGCGTTTTCGTTGCGTGGTTCCTTCTTGGGATAATACTGCCCGCCGTAAAAATGGCGCATCAATTTTGAAGGATTCAACTCCAGAGCTTTATGAAAAGTGGTTGAAGGCTGTTGTCGAGTCAACACAAAAAACTAATAAGGAGAATTTTATATTCATTAATGGATGGAATGAATGGGCGGAAGGGAATCATTTAGAACCTTGCCAGCGATGGGGACATGCTTATCTTGAAGCAACCAGAAGAGCAGTCATGAGTACTACAAATACGGGCTAAGATCAGGCTTGCATATAACATTTATATCTCTCTAGTCATGAAGCCTCCTGTAAGCGTTTGTATTCCTACCTACAACGGCGCCAAGTATCTTAAAGAATGTCTTGATAGTATTCTTAGACAGACCTTCACAGATTTCGAGGTCATTATCGTTGATGACTGTTCATCGGACGATACACTCGCTATTACACAAGAATATGCTGTGCATGACGCTCGTATCTGCGTGAGCAAAAATGGACAAAACCTTGGGCTAGTAGGTAACTGGAACCGATGTGTTGAACTTGCTCAAGGCGAGTGGATTAAATTCGTCTTTCAAGATGATTTGATTGAGCCGACATGCTTGGAGCGGATGCTTGCTGCAAGCAAACCTGAAAGTGCCATAATCTGCTGCCGTCGTGATTTTATATTTGAATCCGGTACGACTAAAGATACTCAGCAAATGTATAAAGACTTTGCTGAAAATGTATCGATGGATAAAACGTTTCCCAATTTAACAGAAATTTCTGCAAGTGATTATTGCGAAGCTATACTTAACCAATTAGAAAACAATTTTGTTGGCGAACCTACATCTGTAATGCTGCATCGAAGTGTTTTCCGTCGATTCGGCAACTTCAATCCCTATCTCGTCATGTTTTGTGACATTGAGTTTTGGACGAGAGTTGCAATCTATACGGGAATCATCTACGTTCCAGAAACTCTAGCAAAATTTCGCGTGCATGGTGGAGCCACAACTGTTATCAGTCGCGCCAACCGTAGGTATCGTGCGTGGGTATTAGACCCACTTATTTTCATCCATGATTTTGCCTATTATCCTGTTTATGCACCGTTACGTGCCGCCGCTGCCCACCACCAACCACCAGTCAGTTTGGCAAAATTGCTTGCGAATAAAGCTTATGAAGCGCGAAAAGAAGCCGAATGGGCAGCAAATGGTTCTACGAATCCAGATCCCAGTCTTTTGGCAGATTGGAAGGATATCGTAAAATTTTACCCAATTCTTTCGATTTCTTCAAAACGTAGTCTTTTTGAACGTGCAATTCTTCGTTTAGCAAAAGTGCGACCGCGTTAGGACTTACTACCTGTATACTACCAATTGTATTTGGAGTAGGTGTCCCCATCATGGCTTTTGACTTTCAACTAAACGGGACGTTGAACGTTCCCTCTAGTGCTATAAATCCGTCATTTTCCAGCTTTAGCGGGACATTTATCCCCGAACCCGTCAGTACCTATACTTTTCCAGGTCTTGCGTTGTTCTGCTTCCTTCGGATAAAGAGATAGTCTCCCTACAGCATTAGACCCTGTCAATTGAGGCTTTTAGGGTAGCTGATGCTACCCAGTAAAAGGGTTTCACGTTCTCCATACTCTGAAAAATTCACACAAGCTTTATACAAACAATCTGCCCAATTGATAAATTGTCTAGTAAACTAAGAAGGGAGGTATGATACATTTGTTGTGGAGAGACCATGCAGATTGCTCATCAGCACCTAGTACAGAAACCTCAGGAGCATAAGCAAACCATTGCAATCACAGCCACGTTTACGGCAGAGCCAGTTGAGGATTCTCTTGCCTTTTGGATGCAAGAACTCGATCTTCCGTCCACAATTGAGTTTGCTCCCTACAACCAGGTATTTCAACAACTACTCGCTGCATCAAGCTTGCTTTCCCAAAACCACCAAGGGATAAATGTTGTTTTATTGCGGTTTGAAGATTGGCAAAGATTTGATGACGATGTTGAGGAAAAAGCAGGGTCTCTTGAAAAGGTTGAACGAAATCTCCTGGATCTAGTGACAGCCTTGAAGTCTACGGTGGCACACTCGACAACTCCTTACATAGTCTGTGTGTGTCCACTTTCGCCAGAAGCTAGAGCTGATGTCAACAAAATGGCATTCTTCCAACAAATGGAAGACCTGATGGTGTCGGAATTGAGCGTCGTTCCTGACTTGTACCTAATAAGTAGTCAGGAGTTGGCTACTTACCCAGTTGAAGACGATTACGATCCTCAGACAGACAAGCTGGGACATATTCCCTTCACGCCTGTATTCTTCACAGCCCTTGGTACAGCATTGGCACGAAGAATCTATGCAATCAAGAGTGCCCCCCACAAGGTTATTGTCCTTGACTGCGATAACACCCTTTGGAAAGGAGTGGTTGGTGAAGATGGTGTGATGGGAATTGAAATCCCTCCAGGTTGGAAAGCGCTCCAAGAGTTTGTGGTGGCTCAGCAAAATTCTGGGATGATTATCTGCTTGTGTAGCAAGAATAATGAGCCTGACGTGATTGAGGTATTCGAGAATCGTCCAGAGATGCTGCTGAAGTTGGAGCAAATCGTGTCCTGGCGCATCAACTGGCTACCAAAATCAGAGAATCTCAAGTCGCTGGCTCAAGAGCTAAATTTAGGCTTAGACAGCTTTATTTTCATTGACGACAACCCGGTTGAATGTGCAGAAGTCCAGGCAAGTTGTCCCGAAGTTTTGACACTTCATCTGCCGATTGATGGCGATATTCCCGAGTTTTTGAACCATGTTTGGGCGTTTGATCGCTTGAAAGTGACCGAAGAGGATAAGCAACGCACAGCACTGTATAAGCAGAATGTAGAACGCGATCGCTTCCACAAAGAAGCTCTCACCATCACAGACTTTTTGGCAGGGCTGGGATTAAAAATTGAGATTTCCAAGCCTTCACCATCCCAGTTACCCAGAGTTGCTCAGCTAACGCAGCGCACGAACCAGTTTAACTTTACAACCATCCGCCGCTCAGAGAATGAAATCCACCAACTATCTCAGGCGGGACTAGAGTGTCGGATTGTTGAAGTGAGCGATCGTTTTGGGGACTATGGTCTAGTCGGGGTGATGATTTTTGCGATCGGTACTGGTGCCGTTAATATAGATACCTTCTTGCTCAGCTGTCGCGTACTCGGGCGCGGTGTTGAACAGCGGATGTTCAATCACTTAGCGAAAATCGCTGAAGAACGGAATCTCGCCTTGGTCAATGCCCCTTTCATTCCAACTCAGAAGAATCTGCCAGCTCTCAATTTTCTAGAAAGTGTGGGAGCAGAGTTTAAACAAAGTCTTGACAATGGCTACCGTTTCTGCGTTCCTGTCGAAGTTGCTGCTGCTCTCTCATACACTCCAGGCATTGACCAATCAAAATCCATCAGTGATGCACCGGTCAAAGCTGCTATTTCTCACGATGCTGCTACCTTGCAATCGGGAAAATCCACGCGCCTGAATCGAATTGCTACTGAGTTGTACAAACCGGAGCAGATTCTTGAGTTCATTCAATCGCAGCAGCGCTTCACGCGCCGACGGCTACAGCTACCTCTTGTTGCTCCCCAGACTGAGATAGAAAGGCAGTTGGTCAGCCTGTGGAGCGAATTACTACGCATTGAAACGGTAGGAATCAATGATAATTACTTTGAGCTGGGAGGGACATCCCTGCTAGCAGTACAGTTGTTCGCTCAAGTCGATAAGATTTTTGGTAAAAGCCTACCACTGACCGCTATCTTAGAAGCGCCCACTATTGAGCAACTGGCCAGTCTGCTCGACCCGTCAGGACAACCAACCTCCCTGGACTCATTAGTGCTGCTGAGAGACGGCGGTTCCAAGCCGCCTTTGTTCCTACTGCATGATGGGGATGGGGAAACCCTGCTCTACCTTAATCTGGCACGTCGTCTACAGCCAGAACGTCGAGTTTATGGGCTACAACCCTATAGTCAACAGGGATTTCCCATCTTGCACACCCGAGTTGCGGAGATGGCGGCTCATTTCATCGAAAAAATCCGCTCGGTTCAACCTGAAGGTCCTTACTTGCTGGGTGGCATGTGCGCTGGGGGGGTTCTCGCCTTTGAAACCGCACGGCAGCTGCAAATCCAAGGTCAGAAGGTCGCTCTAGTCGCCATTATTGATGCTGCTGATATTGAAGCCCCCAAACGCATCGGTCGGATCGCCGGTCAGCGTCTCGGCAGCTTTACAAAAGCGCTGGGTCAAAATCAACAACTCAGACTGCAAGAGAAGAGCTTCTATGTCCTGAATAAAGTCAAGGAGAAGGTCATCAACCTCATCACTTATGAAGCCAGGACAAAAATTGAGGCCATCCAGAATAAGCTTAAAATGATGCTTTTCAGGTATTACCTGGATCAGAAGCTGCCCTCACCTCAATTCCTGCAAAAGATTTCTGTGCGAACAGTTTATCTATTTGCCGAAAAAGAGTATGTTCCGCAAGAGCTGTATCAGGGGGAAGTGGTTCTCTTCCGGGCTACCGACGGAGGGGGCAGTAGTAGTGATGAACCCTACGTCAATATCTACAGCGACCCGCTACTTGGCTGGGGTAAACGGGTGACTAAAGGAGTTAAGGTTTACGACATCCCTGGCGGTCATTCTAGTATGCTACAGGAGCCCAATGTGCAGGTCATGGCTGAAAGCATAGATGATTACATCAATGCAATCCTAGAGGAGCCAGTCCCGAATCGGGCACCATTAGCCCTCAAAACGCTTTGAGAACACAACTCTGCCAAGAACATGTCTGGTGCAATTCGGCTTGATAGTCCGCTCCCCTTGTTTGTCGTAATCGTTAACTACCGAACTTCTAGTTTGACAATCGACTGCTTGCGTTCCTTGGTGGATGAAGTCCAGTCATTACCAGGTACCCGTGTTGTCGTTGTCGATAATGCTTCTGGCGATGACTCCGTAGAAAAAATTGGCTTTGCGATCGACACCGAAGGCTGGAGAGACTGGGCATTGCTCCTGCCCTCAGACCATAATGGCGGATATGCCTTCGGTAACAACTTTGCGATTCGTCCAGCGCTACAGTCTCCTAATCCACCTCCCTACTTTTTGTTGCTCAACCCAGATACGCTGGTTCGCTCTGGTGCCCTAAAGGCACTGGTAGATTTCATGGATCGGCATCCTGACGTAGGAATTGCTGGCAGTAGTTTTGAAGAAGCTGATGGCAAACCTTGGCCTATAGCCTTCCGCTTTCCTACAGTGCTGAGTGAACTAAATGACGGCTTGCGTCTTGGTGTGGTTTCGCAGCTCTTATCAAAGTGGGTTGTTGTGCGCCAAATGACTGACGAGCAATGTCAAGTTGATTGGCTGCCTGGAGCCAGCATGATAATCCGACGCGAGGTGTTTGAGTCAGTGGGGTTGATGGACGAGGAGTATTTCCTCTACTACGAAGAAACCGACTTTTGCTTGCAGGCAAAGCGTGCGGGCTGGTCTTGCTGGTATGTCCCTCAAAGCAGGGTTATGCATATTGCTGGACAAAGCACAGGCGTGACCAAGAGAACGGGTCCACCTAAACGCCTGCCAAAGTACTGGTTTGATTCAAGGCGACGATTCTTTGTCAAAAATCACGGTTTGCCGTATGCAGCCTTAGCTGATGCAGCTTGGTTGTTTAGTTTTATCTTATGGAGGTGGCGGCGGGTAATTCAACGCAAGTTGGACCCAGACCCGCCTGCACTCCTTTGGGATTTTTTTCGCAATAGCGTGTTCCTTAAGGGAGGATAGTAGATGTTAAAGTTTATCGGCTCAAGGTTTCAATTTGATTGAGAAGCCGTGCCAAATCTTCCAGTTCAATCATGAATCCCTTGGGTACATGCTTACCAACAACAAATGCGTAGCGCATGTCCAAACAGTCTGTATAATCTTTGAGTACATTGTTGAATCGGTACGGAGGTTGCAAAATACAAAGCGTACCCCGATCCGCCATCGAAAAGACCCCATGCAGCATGTGACTGCCTTCAATTCCAACAACGACCTTCGCGCCTAGCACTTGGCGAACGATCTCTTCAGCGGACAACCTCTCGGGGTCGATGATGGTAAAGCCCTGGGTTTTGAGGAATTGTTCAAGATCAGCCTCGTTGGTAAGCATGCGTTGAACTCCAAGTGTTCCACGTCGGAGCATGATGCCGTAGCTTTTGCGCAGCGGTTCCAGCACCTTTAGGCGAGAGCGTAGGAACTCGTAGCGTTCCCGTTTAAATCTGTTCTGCCCAAAATCATTAATCATGATCAGTTCATCACATTGTACTCGGGTGAACGTGCGTGCTTGGATGCCGAAGAGGCGGCGGTACTCGGGCTCATGGACGTAAGGTTTCCTAGTTACAGCGATCGCTTCCGCTAGTTGTTGCGCTGCAAGGGTCAATGTCAGGTCGTCGGTCATCCAGTGACCAAAGAAGCGGTTTCCATACACAGTACAAGCGAGCGCTGCTTTGGGTAGATAATCAGTTACTCTCGGGCCGAAGAGAGATTCCTTGGTGTTGACGAGCATATGCTTCATCGCCCCCTTGTACAGGTACCCGTCGAGAATTTGTGTTTCCCGAATCCGGTAGGCGATCGTTGCAGCATGTTGTTTCCTGACACCCTGAATCTGCCCCATCTCATAGTCGTAGCTAGTATCTTCGTGAACAGCGGTTACCTTTTGCAGATCTCTGTCCAGATATATTGCTGGCGGGGAGGTGGAACTCTCACTAGGACAGAGAATCCAATGCTTGTCGCTCACCTCTTGATAAGTCTCATTTCGCCCGGACAAGAGTCTCAATATTCCGCGTCTTATAGGTGTAATATTCATTATTTTGTAATCCCCTTATTACCTACTGTACCCCTACAAAAGTTATTTACATTATTATTCAACGCATCCAATGGGACTGTATCAATCTCTTGCATAGTTAGTCTGGTTTAGGACAAAAGAGCTTTGCCTATTTACTGGCAGCTTTTACCGAAGCTAGGCAGCAGTAATTAGAACGTAAGTATCGTGGCTAGGCACTGGAAGAAGGCTGGTTCATTCTCACAAATTGACAAAACTTCTCTATTGTGGCACTACAATATGTTAGGGTAGACGTAAAATTCAATTTGATGCACGAGCAATTAAATCTAATTCAGTAAAAAAAGATGAAAAACAGTAAGAAAGTCAAAATTGTTGCATTTGAAATGGGTCCTGGTTACTACAATCAAATTCGGAATTATCTGGTGGCTAGAGGTATAGACTGCGACATAATAAAGGTAAAGACTTTCACTTTAATTTATTCACCCCCTCAAGCTGAGATCAAGAAGCTTAGGGAAGCCCTTCGAAAGGAAAACGATGAAGTACTCGTATTCATACCATCTACGACGGAGTTGTTATTAGAAGAACCGGACTTGAGTATCATGTTCTCAGCATATAAGTCTTGGTGCGCTCCTGAGCGAGTAAAAATTATTCCCTATATCTGGTCGCATTCTGAAATCTGGTCGCAGTCTGAGTCTTCAAAGCTCCCAGACTTACCAGACTTAAAGGAAATTAAATGGACTAAGAAACCTGACCTTTCTGTCGGCTTTTTGGGCGATCCACACGAGAGTAGAAAAATCGTTAGGCTGGCAGCATATCTGCCAAATTTTTTGAAGCAACAGATAATCAAGGGAAGACATTTAAGATACATCTACACTAGTCCTAGCAAAATATCGAATCTTCTTAGTTGGATGCCCTGCGTTGCCCGAATGGAAGCAATAAGAAAGCTCGAAGCAACAGACTTGAAGACAGATATAGTTAAATACGTCTTTAAAAGCAGCAGCAAAGAAAACAGAAATTATCAAAATCATATGATGCAAAACACATATATCCTTTGTCCAAGAGGATATGAGAATTTTAGTATTAGGTTCTATGAAACACTTGCCTATGGAAGGATACCTGTGCTTATTGATACAGATATGATGCTACCTCCAAATGTCAATTGGGATGAACTATGTGTAAGAGTTCCCTATGAAAACATCGGCGAGTTAGAAAAGATCATCAGAAATGATTATGACACTAAAACAGAGAGCGACTTTATTGAACGACAAGAAAAAGCACTTAAAGTCGTAGAGGATTTTAGGAAGATGAGTTGGCAGGAAGACATCATCGAACAAATTGCGAAAGCAGCACAAGGGGCTTGAGTGTCACTTATCACCTAGACTCGAACTCATAGCAATCCCTTCCATGTGCGATATGCGGTTCGCAAAAGTTTTTTCAAATGTGTGCAATTTAGCAAATCTGAGCGCGTCAAATGACATAGCCTTGAGCGCATCTCGAGAGCGACTTAGCTCTGCAACTTTCTTCGCTAACAATTTTGGTCGATCCATTTCGACTAGCCACCCTGTTTGGGAATGCTGGGCAATTCCGGCAAACGCTTCATTAGCGTATCCGATAATCGGTACACCGCATGACATGGTTTCCAGATAAGTGCATGATGGGTCACCTTGCCGATGACAACAAACAAACAAATCCACATTCGCTTTGACAAAGGGAATTAGCTCTGTCTTAAACTCTAGTACCCCCATCATCTTGACGCAATCATCAAGCCCATTTACTGCAATCTGCTGCTGCATCATCTCTTTCAATGCACCATCACCGCAGATAAACATTTGAAATTGAATACCTAGTCGCTTTAGTTCTTGCGCTACATCCAATAAATGATCTGCTCCTTTGATCTCGATTAGGCGACCTGAGAACAGCAGGCGAAGCGGCATGTTGTCATATAGGCTCCGAACGCGCATTTCAATCTCATCATTCGTCGCTAGCATTTTCTCACTGAAACGAGTATCAAAATAGAGCAGCGGAGCACGATTAATGGCGCGATATGCCTCATATGTCGGAGTTCCATTGCACTGCAATCCGTCGGCGAGTGCTACAGCGTTTCGTTGCTTCTTCTCCTGAGCCTGCTCCCATAGGTTTTTCCGGAGGCGTAAAAGTGGATTACTCGTGGTCGCAGCAACAATCTGTTTCCTGGTTTTAAGACTGTATTCTGAAACATAGATACATGGAGTACTGACTGACTGACAAATTTTACTAATATGGTTTTGTCGGTATTCAAGAGATGCCAACACCACAGAAGCTTGATTCAGACGCTTGGCTATACTGCCCGCATCCAAAGATACTATTTCCAGTTTAAGTGGCAATTCATCAAGCCTGACGGTTGTTTTATCAAGATTGCCATCCTCTTGAGGGTTCTCCTCCATAAGTACCGTGACGGAACCAGGCCAAAGACTTTGATATTTGAGTATTCCATCCAGAAACTTTTGAGTTATCAAAACTTGACCGTTTGGCAATTTCTTAGCTGCGAGGCTTGGTACTATAGTCAAATTCAAGTTGTTAGACGACATCACAGCAATATCCTAAATTTATTGATTTTCTTCCAACGTACGAGGTAAAACCTTAGTAATAGATATACATTCAAGACCAGGATACTCCCACCGAGTAACAAGAGTGTCTGTCGCTCACCCCTACTAACCACGAAGCGTGGTGTAGTAGGGGGATGCGCGACAGTTGAATGCTCAAACATTTTTGGTAACTACCCACTCACATAACTAGCTAACGCCCTGTAACTGGTAAATGAACGCGCATTACCTTACTAAGGTTATCTGTTTGTCCCAGCATGAGCCCTGTCAAGCCACCACAGGCAACTGTATAAACTGGATTGAGCATGGCATTTAAAAGGCAATCTACCGTGTACAAAACTATAAGCACTGCTATAGCAGCAGCGGGCGCCACTTTGTTGTTAAACCACAGACTAGCTGGATAACGTTTCACGAACACAGCAACTGGAAGTAATAGAGATGCCGTCAAACTAATCAAGCCGATTATACCTGTAGTGCCAAAAGTGATAATCCACAAACTGTCGGTAACTGAGATATCCTTCCCTGTTCTGGGGTCATGCACACGACTTCGTCCCCATCCTCCCCAGCCAAAAACCATTCTTTCCCGCGCCTGAGCGGAAAGGAGCTTTTCATTATCAAATCTAAACTCCAAAGATTGAGCCCGGTCTGGATTGATATATGTCGTTGCAGCTTTGACTATCTGATCGCCAGAAAAGCTGCCACTCACTCCATCATATAAGTATATGGAGATACCTATTATCATGACTAACACTAGCAAAGAGTTGCGAAACCATTTGGCAACGAACAAGATCATAATTCCCACTGCTAGTAGCCCTATGGCACCCGTGGATTTCACCAACACAGTTGTGATTGCTAATGTAGCCACAAGCCATCTGACTGGAATGCCCCAAAGTTGCTTAACAGCACCGGATTGCCACAGCCAAAAACCGCTCAGCGTAGCCGCCATCATCCACGCGCCGACCATGAGGCCAGTTTCCATAAAAACCTCTGGCCTGTATCCTCCGTAACGAAATTCTGTGAGAAAATGGCCACTAGAAAACCCATAGAAAAACTGGTGTAATTGAAAGGTCATGCGGCTCTCAAATAGGCATAAAGGCACGTAGGATAAGCCGCCGATGAAAATGCCAATAGTCAGGTTGCGCAGCCCCTCCAGGTTACTAAGATACACGCGACCTAGGTAATACGGCACTCCCCAAGCCACAGTTTGCGTATAAGCAGCTGATATGCCATCGTACCAGCCTAAATCATTAGTCATCGACGAGATGAAGGGGCACAGGCACCAGATGAGCATCGGCAGGTCAAGCCAGCCAAACTGGAGAGAACTGAAGCGTTTAGCATCAAATAAAATAGTGGCTAACAAAACACCGCAACAAGTAGCAGCCATCTTGGTGTAAGCTGGGATGCCTACAACGAACTTCAATTCTGCTGTCGGTAGGAACAGCCATGCTACGATGAAGCTCACAACAACTGCCTTGCGAGCTGGAATCTGTTTAAATATGCAGATGACGGCCGGGACCCAGCCGAACATGACAATGAATCCAAAATCATTCATATTCATGAGCTTTAGTTACTGCCTATTCCTTAGATATTTTTGGGCATCGATCAGAATCGGAGGAACTAACTTCTTTATGATGGTTTTGAATTTAATGCTTGAATGGTTTTCTGGCACTAATTTATCTCCCGGTCGAGGCTTGAATAATGTTGAGTGAGACCCAAGAACCGCTTCATCTGGTCGTCCATTGCTGTAGTAGTAAAGTGCCAATGACTTCCGTGTTTGCCCCTCTGGACAAGTCAATGGTTCAGGATGACCGTGATACGAAAAGTCCGTCGTGTTAAAAATAACACAACGATTGAAAATGGGAAGGATCTTTTGCTGACGTTGGGTCATATTTTTGTCCCATAATTCTAGATGCCCCCCATATGCTTCTTGCCAATTTTTGTTTAAATACAGTAGAAGATTGAGTCGGCGGTCGAGATGCAGTTTGTGATGCCGGTTAAAATCTACATGCATTTTTAAGTACCCTCCTCTTTCTATCTGATGAAGACCACCGCCTTCAAAGTGAGGATCGGGTATAAGGCCATCAATACCAGTCAGGGTCTCTAAAAAATCAATGAACGTTGAAGAGTTTAATTGGTACAGAAGCAAGCGTGTATTGTCTCCTATTTGCCGTTCGTGTTTTGTTCCCAGCTTCTTTTCAGTAGAGGCATCGAACTTTTGCCAATCAATTGCATCTGCTTTTGGAAATTCAGTGAGGATATTGTCCAATACAAATTCCGGTAAGAAATTATCAATGACGATGTGTGGAAATGGATTAGCCTGGGAGTATTGTCTATGATACTCAATCGTCAATTTTTCTAAGTAATCTGGATCGAGACGAAACATCGAGGTTGAATTCATACTGTTCTAAGGAGAATGGACAAACACTTATTTCAAATTAAGGTTTACACCTTGTAGTCTTAGTAGTATAGTTACTTATCAGGACTCTTACGCTCGAAGCTATCAAATGTTCAAGACATTTGTCAAGCAAGCAGGTCTAACTACACATAAAGTTTATAAATCCCTTAATTTTTCCTTCCAGGCAGCGGTTTTCCAAATTTGTCATTTAGTCTTAAGACTGGTGGGCGAACTTTCGAACAACATGCAGAGTAAAACCTGGCCAAAGGTTAAATTTAACGTAAATTGAAAGGCGCTTATTGGCCTAAAAATCAAGGCGACACTGGCTGTCAACAAGACCCTCCTGAACTGGAGCAAAACTGCCGATCAACACTAGATTTTCTAACAAACTGCCATTAAACTGGTTTGGCACTAATGCCTCATATCCCAAATGATTCACGCTCATCAGGACTGTAGCCAGGCTTCGCAGAATATCCAGTTCTTGCCACTGAATACCTACTTATGGGTATTGTTTGTCATGATCTAAATAATGGTAAAAAACAATCTCTCATGGGCTAAGATCCTCTGGCGCATCTGAACTTATGAACTCACCACCTTTCTAGCGTCTATGGTAGCGTGTAATAATGCCGCCTCGAAGAGTTCGCTCGCATCGTCCCAGGTGTAACTTGTGGCTTTAGCATAAGCAGCATCAGACATGACCTGCCATTCAACATCAGAGAGCTGACAGAGCCGCTCTATAGCCCTTGCCATATCTTCAGGATCTTCGGGCTTCACAAGTATCCCAGCACCGTTAATTAGGAGTTCCGGCGCTGCTCCTGCTGGCGTACCGATGACTGGGGTGCGACAGGCCATAGCTTCTAGAATTGGTAGCCCAAACCCTTCAATCCGTGTTCCAAACAGCCATGCGTCACACTGACTGTAAAGTTCTTTCAGCATATGTTCTGGAGCACAGTACGTATAGTTTGCCTCTTTTGGCAGCGGCAGATCTGATGAAACGGAAGCGCTGCCGAAAGCAATCAGACGCAGATTCGGAATAACTTGTTGGGCTGTGCGCCAAGCTTGGATGCTAATATCGCACCCCTTATTATACATAGTAGTGTACGTTAGACCCACGGTGGGAATTGATTGCTTTCGGCGCGGAGGAGCGTTGAATTTTTCAGTTTCTACACTATTGGGAATCAGCGCCAAGGGCCTCTGATTAAATTTCTGCTGAAGTAGATCCCGAACCCAACCTATAATCACGATTTTAGGAATAGGTAAACGGCAGCTGGCATTGACCTGCTCAGCGTCTCCCCCCCAAACTTCGTAGTCCTGCATGAAGTGAACTTTGACCCCTTTAGATGGCGATAGACGCCACACCCACTCAGCAGTTTCCCACCAAGTTGCAATCACCACATCAGCATCAGGCACATCAGAATCTGTGATCGGGCGATAGCGATCAACAACTTCGCAGGGAAAATCCAAACCGTCGAAGTGTGTCGGCTCGTTCTTGGCCACAGAAATCCATCCCTGCCCTTTCAGCAGAGACTTCACCTGCTGGCGCAGCCTTGGTCTGCCTTTAGGTCTGGAGATGACCAAAACATCATGACCGCGCTGCTTCAGACGCTGTGCATGAATCGCAATCACACGATCCCCACCAGCAAGAGATAAACCACTACCCATGACAAACGTAATCTTCATATCCCTCTATGCTTAATGACCGCGTAAGCTACAGTATATGGCTCGCCACGATTCGAGCGAAAACGGTTCCTGTCGCACTGCGGCGATCGCGTACTTGCGTGCCGTACTCACGTTCCCGTTGCCTAGCGCCCACCACGACCACTTGCGGTAGTGATCTGCTACCTTGTCTCTGTAGACATCGGCGCTGTTTTGCTCAAGCAGCGGGAGGCCACGTCGGACGCGGGCACTGTTGGCCGCCGCCTCAGCGCAACGGATTTGGATCTGCCGCCGCGCATAACCCTCGCTAGTTAGATGCTGCCGATACTTAGTCAATACTTCTGGGAGGTTCACCAACTGCCCACATTCCGCCAGGCGCAGAAACAGGTCAACGTCTTCCGCTGGTGGGTAATCATTACGATATCCACCGACCTGCTCAACTGCCTCCCGTCTCATCATCACCGAGGAATTGAAGAGCGTCGAGATGCCTTGTAAAAATAAGCGGTCAATTTCTTCATGGGTAAAAGTATCGACAAACTGGCAAATCGGTTCTCCATCACTGTCGATCAGTAACAAGCAGGAGCCCAAGACCACGCACTGGGGATGCTGTTCCATGTATTCGACCTGCTTTGCGAAACGCTTGGGCAGGGCAATATCATCGGCATCTAACAAAGCACAATATTGACCAGTAGATTCACTTACAAGCTCGTTGCGCGTGGCGACAAGACCGCAGTTTGAGCGACTGATCAGCCGGATGCGGTCATCCTGCCTAGCATACGCCTCCAATACTGCCAGGGAACCATCTGTCGAACCGTCATTGATGATGATAAACTCAAAATCCCTAAACGTCTGCGCGAGTACGCTTTCTACCGCCTCGGCAACGTAACGTTCAGCGTTGTAAACAGGCATTTGGACTGAAACGAGTGGTTTTTTGCTCATATCTGACACTACCGATCGTATGGTGGATCTACGCTTGACTTCTAGCTAAAATTTCCATCACCACCTCTTGAATGCTTCTGAGTTCATCTAGATCAATGATTTAATCTCATCCACAAATACACTAATCGGATCGCTGGGTATTACTCTCCGGACATCGATGGCCGCAGTCTGACCAATCTTATACCAGTCATCTTTTCTTTGCCAAGCTCTTTCTAGCGCCTCATCAAAGTATTCGGCTTTTGGCGCTGTGGCGATGAATCCATTCACATTATCTTCAATGATTTCACTATGACCAGCCACATCTGTAACAATGGATGGTCTGGCGCATAACATTGCTTCAACTAAAGCAAGTGGCAACCCTTCATACCGAGAAGGTAAGACAAGAGCATGATGAGTTTGCCAGATAGTCTCAACTTCAGTAACAAAGCCGCAGAACTTAATATTATCTAGATCCCAAAGCTGTCTAAGATTACTCAGAATTTTTTGATTTGGACCACTGCCAAATAGAGACACTTCAATAGGTCTATTTCTCCATTTATCAGACCGAAAGACTTCAAATAATATGTCTTGACCTTTGGCAGCTGCATCAAGTCGAGCCACACATGCTAGCTTCAATATCTTGTCTTGTGGGGGCCATGGTAAGTCAACTGTGTAAGAAACATTGAATGGATTCGTAACAACTTTTGCGTTCTTAAGCTGTACTGCCAATTGTTTAATAATCAGATCCAAGTTACCTTGTGACACAAAATAGCATTTCCTAGCTGCTGTACATGCTTTCACCAGCCTCATGGCAAATTCGTCTGGTGGCCAGAAGTTCTCTGCAGCACCGTGAGAAATAACAGCAAATGGAATATTTCTAACTAAGCATGCTTCCATCCAACCAAGTCCATCATTTTCAGTAGCATTCCCTTGTGAGATAATCACTAGTTCAGGAATAAAGTCATCTAAGAATGTATAAAATCCTCCAGGCTTATGAAGCTTATATGCTAATCGCTGAAGACGGTTTTGAGGATACCATCGACGTACAACCTTACAATTAGATTGCTCAATTTTTGATACTTGCTTTGCTTCAGTTTTCCATCCTTTGACGCTTACAGCTACGGTAAATCCCTGGCTAGCCATCCTTGTGGCAGTTTGCGACCAAAGCTCTTCACTTCCTCCCCAGGTCGAACCTTCAACAGTAGAAATGAAAGCAATTTTCATAGTCTTTCCAAAACCACGGTGTTCGGTAAGTTATTGATTGTGACTTGCTCCGGCAACGGTTCGATGCTAGACCGAAACAGTGCCGCCAACTTGCTAGCTTCTACAACAGCTTTTACTATGCCAAGCTCCCTGACCCGCTCGAACTCATCTGGACCATGAATGGTGAAGCTGTAGGGCGGTCCACCAAGGACGCGGCACAACATCGCTACGGTGGTTGAATTCGTGCCGAAATGAGCATGCACATGGGTTACGCCCGCATCTCTTAACCAACGTAGAAGCACGCACGCTTCTGCTAAGTATGCTATGTGACGCAAAACTCCTCTGTCTGATGGCCAGCCAAGCCTGACCGTTAGCCACAAGGACTGTAGTAAACGCTTGGGGCTGGTGAAGGCAACGCCAAGTAAGCCAAAAAGCAAGCCCGCTATCCCAGTGCCTAAAACCACCCTAGTCTTCTGTAACTCTAGTTTGTCTGCTTCGTCAACCAATTCAGTACTGCAAGAACGGATCGAAAATCGCACGATAGATATCTTGTTAGCTTCGATGCCAGCAATTTCCCGTCGAATAAAGCTATGGCTGGCCTTAGGATACTGATTGATCAGATAGGCAATTTTCATCTTGACCTTAGGAAAAGCTGTACTTCTTGTTTGGTTCTTTCCAAAGCAGGTCTAGACGGTAATATCCAGTCATATCTAGTCAAAATTGACCCTATTTCTACTCTGTATCCAACCAGGATTTTACTGAAAGTTTTAGTGCAATTCCATCCACCTGAATGGAAAACTTGATGCTCACATCGGATCTAGTCTGGCTGAAACAGCCCTCCCTAGCTCAGCACTTTAGCAAGATTTCGCTATAGATTTAACCTAAATATTTATAAACAGTCAAGGCCAGGAATATTAAGATTTGGTAAAGATTTAAGATTGTTCTCGGTGGTACTGTTGTGCCAGCTGCCACCATCCTAAAAAGACTCCTGAACGCTAGTTCTACGGGAGTCGCTACAACGGGAACGCCAGTCGCCTGGACGCCAGTCACCAAGGCGCGGGAAACCCGCCTGCAGTGGAGGACTGGGGGGCGAGGAGACCTCGCCCCATTGAAGTCCGTCTGGCTCCGGAGGGAAACCCACAGCGAGTGGCGCTGGATCGGGAACCCCCGCCACGGGACTGGCTTCTCCTGACTTCTGACTTATTTAACTTCCGTCACCCGCCAGCTAAACTTCAGGTTGAACCAAAAATTCCAAAACGTAACGGCAGCGATCGCCAGCAGCTTTGCCACATACTGATCCAAGTGGAACAGGTTAAACAACAAATTCAACAGCAACACATTCAAAATCAGGCCCGTCAGACAGATGAGGTTGAATTTTAATAGCCGTTTTGCCCGCTGACGCCATTTCCCCTGGCGACGGGCAATATCCCCAAATGTCCACCAATCATTCCATAAGAAATTATTGAGAATCGCCACTTCCGCCGAGATAATGGCACTGCGAGTCAGACCCAAAGCACCGTGACTACGCAGTAGATAGAACACCCCCAAATCCACAAACACGCCACTGAAGCCCACGACGCCAAAGCGCAGGAACCGCTTTACCGGCCATAGCGATAAACGGAGCTGCAGCAGGTGTTGCAAATAATCCACATACTGTTTCCAGGTAACCTTGCTCTCGCCCGCTTGGCGCTCTTGAAACACATACCCCACTTCGGCTACCTGTGACGTTGCGCCTCTCGCTAGCACCTCGATCAGAATTTTGTAGCCTTGGGGATACAGCGTCCGCCCAACCAAGCAACGACGACGCACCAGAAAGTAACCACTCATTGGGTCAGAGATCCGCCCTAACACTCCTGGCAGTAGGACCAACCCCACTAGCTGCGCCCCTCGGGATAAAAATCGCCGGACCGCGCTCCAACTACTGACGCCACCTCCTTCCACATGACGGCTAGCTACTGCTAAATCTGCTCCCTGTTCGATCGCCCTTAACAGTTGCAATAGCACGTGTGGTGGATGCTGCAAATCGCCGTCAATTACGCCCAATACTTGCCCCCCCGACGCTTGCCACCCCCGGATTACCGCTGAGGACAGTCCCCGCTCCTGTTGCCGTCGCATCACCCGCAACTGGGGGTATTCACTCATTAGTGACTGGGCTATTGCCCAAGTCTGATCGGGACTATCATCATCGACCACAAGCAACTCGTAGTCGCCGGGAATAGACTCATCCAACAGCTGGCTCAAGCTCCCGACGAGCTGCTGGATACTTGCACTCTCGTTGTAGGTCGGGATCACTAATGAAAAGCTAGGGGGTTGACTACACCCAGCTTTAGTAGTTAGCAGCACCTCTGTAACCTGCAAGGGGCCAGACGGCACAGATAAAAGCGAGTTGGCTGAGTCTGTACTCATGTGGTTTCAAGTATCTTCACAATAACAGGCTATGGATAGAATTCAGCTAAGAAAACCTAACTTCGAACAGAACTCAATTTACTTTACTAGCCCCAACCACTGTAAGCCGTCAGGTACAAAAATATGAAAGTTTCGTCAAATGCTCGTAAATTCTTGACGAATTTCTGTACTAATTAGCAAGTAGAGAGGTAGAATGGCACTCAGCATCTCAAAGCTATTCCTCGGCTTGGGGATTTCCTCCAAAACATGCTGTTCAGAGCGTCGCAGCTCTTAAGACGCTAAAGAAAGCCGCCTTAAGCGTTTTCTTCGATGAGACTTTCGATGAAATCTTCATCTCCCTGAGGTTGACGATTTGGCAGTAGTTAAGTTAGAACCATCTGGTAGATTAGGTAGATTTGTTCGGCTGGCTGATTACTGTCCGAATACAACGGCATATACTGCGTAAAAATATATACATGAACATGTAGACCGATGAACCGTAATAAACTTTACACCTAAAAAGTAATGCTTTAAAAAATCTGCCATTGGCAGGATGTTCTTGGGATACAAACCAAAAATGAGGTCAAAATGAATCCTGAAGAAAACGTTCAATCTCTATCACTTAGAAAGCATGGCAGACAATCAGAGCAAACGGCATCCTTAGATACAGAGGAGTTTGACGAGCCTAGACAGATGGGACTGAACCTGCGCCCATTGTTGAGGACTATTCAACGTAATGCCCTTTTGATCGCAGGCATTGCGACCGTGGTGTCTGTAGGAAACTTATATCTAAATTGGGATACTGCTCGCACTTATGAAGGCGATTTCCGGATGCAGATCGAGCCCATAACCTCGGAAGGGAGGTACAACGACCCCTCCGTACTCGCTCGTGCTGGTGGAGGAACGGCCCAAACTAGTGACGTGGATTACCCGACTCTGCTGGAGGTTTTACAGAGTCCTGGGCTATTAGCTGGAATTGCTAAGCAGATTCAAGTCCGGTATCCTGACGTTAGCTACGAATCACTCACTAAAGGTTTGATAGTTCAACGCCTTGCCCCAGACCAGTATAACCCGACTAAGCTGATAGAAGTTAGCTACAAGGCAGAAGACCCAGCAAAAGTGCAGTTTGTCTTGCAACAGGTCGCTAATGCTTATCTAACATACAGTCTTGAGGATCGGAAGAACCACATCGGTCAAGGTGTTAAGTTTATTGAGGATCAAATCCCTGGTTTGCAAGGTCAAGTCAATGACTTAGAAGGAAAGGTGCAAGCCCTGCAACAGCGTTATAGCCTAACTAACCCATCAGCAGATGGTGCAGAATTAGTTAGACAGGCAAAAACGTTAGCAGCTTCGAGACAAGAAACTCAAAGGGTATTGCGGGAGCAGAAGACGCTTTACCTCAACTTGCAGAGACAACTAAGGCTAGCACCTGGGGAAGTGATGGCTGCATCGAGTCTAAGTCAAGACCCTACCTATCAGAACCTAATTGCCCAGGAGAAAAAAATAGAAAGTCAGATTGCGGTTGAATCAGCTCGGTTTAACGAGGACAGCCCGATGATTCAAACCCTGCGGGAGCAGCAGAGAAATGTCTCCGCACTTCTAAATCGGGAAGGTCAGCAGATTGCCGGAAGCACATTAAAAGATCCCCAAGCCACAACTTACCAGGGGTCACTGCGTCAGTCACTTATCGGGGAGATGGTCAATACTGCCAACCAGTTGCAGGTGCTAGAGGTTCGTGACCAGGCATTAAGCCAGAGTCAAGCTTCGCTCAAGCAGGAAGTTAGGGATTTCCCAGTGATTCTGCGCCAGTATAATGACCTAGAAGGGCGGTTAGATATCGCCACCAAGACGCTGAACCAACTCTTGATTCAGCGAGCCACTTTGCGGGTAGACAATGCTCAGAAGGAAGAACCTTGGGAGATTGTTTCTGCACCTGGAGTACCGCGCGATATTAATGGCAATCCGATCCCAGTTTCCAAGAACAAAACGAAGCAGATAATAATGGGGGTAATTGCAGGCTTGCTGTTGGGTGTGGGGGCGGCTGTACTTAAAGAGAAATACCGCAATATCTTTTACACCAGCGATGATATTCAAGAAGGACTCGACTTGCCTGTGTTGGGGGTGATTCCCTTCGAGCCAAATA
>JAABUQ010001603.1_pt1 | contig 47842 bp, 37 predicted proteins | sample 5560001 | NCBI WGS metagenome assembly JAABUQ01 (sample SAMN10711888, study PRJNA513371) | rock metagenome | isolation source: Antarctica rocks | place: Antarctica: Victoria Land, Finger Mt nord | collected 2015-12-18
GGTGTTGTGTAGCACGCCACACATTCGGCGGCACACGATGACGGGGGAGCGCCTGGAACAAACATCCCGGTTCGTGCCGACCGAGCAGACACGGGCCATGAACCGCACCGGCATTCCGCGATGGGAACAGGCCTTTGCCGTTGTCGGTCTGTTTCTCTGTCTCGATGCGGGCATCCGCACGGTGCGCCTCCTCAGCGGCACGCTGGGGCCCATCCAGTCCCTCGACCCGAACCAGCTCGGCAATTACGTCGCGGGTAGCACCCTCACCCAGTCGCTCCTGTTCACGGTCTACTTCGTCAGCATCGTGCTCCTCCTGACCCGTCCGGCAGGCCCCCTGCGGCGCGCCGGAAAGACGCGGCTCCTCTGGGTGCTGCTGTTGCTTGCCGCCCTCTCGATTCTTTGGTCGGATACACCCGACGTCTCGCTCCGCCGCATCGTCGCGCTGCTCGGGAGCGCGATCTTCGGCCTGTACCTCGCGACCCGCTACCCCCGTGTCGCCCTGCTCCGCGTGCTGCTCGGCGTCTCCGTGGTCGCGATGGGTCTCAGCATCGCCATCTGCCTCGCGCTGCCCGCATATGGCATTGACGAATTCGGCGCGTGGCAAGGCGTGTTCGCGCTCACGTTGCTGGCCAACCTGCGCCGCGCGGCGCGAACCGGGGTTCGATGCCGCCCTGCCCCTGCTCTTTCTGGTATTCCTCGTCGTGTCCAACCTCACCGAATCGTACCTGGTGACGTACAATACTCTCGCCTGGGTATTGTACGTCGCCATCACGCTCCAACTTCGCATCGGGTGGGCCGCACATGAATCTATGCCCAGACGCGCGATCACCGATCTACATCGCCCCACTACTTCTCCACCGGCTCGGCTGACGAGCAATCGCACGACCCGGTCGCGCATGGAGACCGATCATGGCGTATGAAGTGACGGATTCGGCGCTCGCAGAATACACAGACCCACACACCTGGGTATACCGTCCATCGAAGAACAGGAGTCGGGCACGCGCGGCGATGAACCGCGCTCGGTCTTGCCACACATGAAAGCGCTCGGTTCGCGTGTGTTCGTCGGGAGAAAGGTACGCTTGCAGGTGGTCGAGGTATTCGCCCGCGACATTGAGGCCGACGCGCCATTCATGCACTATATTACCTGCCAACACAGATCACAGGCGAGATGGCCAAATTTCCGCCCAAGCCAGTATCGGCATACGGGGTATCGTTCATCAGGAAACATTCTTCTCTCCGTACGCGTGCTGTGCCGCCGCGAGCACGGCGAAAAGCTTCTCGGCCACGGCGCGGACATACGGCTCACGCAGCAGCGTATGATGCTTACCGGGCACGTCATGCACGTCTACACCGGCCACGGCGAGCGGCCCCCACTCGAGTTTCGGATCGTGCGAGCAGAACAGCGGCTGGGCGTGCGCGCGCAACAGGGTGATGCGCCCCGGATAGACAGGGGGCCGGTAATTGCGCAGGGCACGATTGCGGGCATCGGCAAACTGCCGCACTTGGGGCGGCAGCGCGGACGCGACATCGAGCAGATACTCGATTTCCGCTGTCGGCGGTTCGCTATCCATGCGGCGTACCTTGCGCGCGATACGTGCGCGCATGATTTTCCCAAGCACACGCCGGTGCATGCCGAGCCGTGTGACCATTTCTCGCGCGCCGAGTTTGACGAACGCGCCCATCGCGGGCGGCAGATTCGCGAGGAAGTTGGCCATGAACGCAGGGGTCCGGGTGATTTCAGCGTAGCCCGGCGCCCCGCCATCGAGGACCGCCAACAGCCCGACCACCTGCCCGCTTGCCCACAATTGCCGCGCCATCTCAAAGGCGATGAGCGCCCCATCGCTGTAGCCACCGAGGTAGTACGGTCCTTCCGGTTGCACCGCACGCATCTCCGCGACGTAGTGTGCCGCCATCGCTTCCAGCGACGTGAATGGCGCATGCACGCCGTCCAGTTCACGCGCTTGCAACCCGTAGAACGGTTGGTCATCGCTGCGTAGGTGGTGTGCCAGCTCGCGGAAGACAATCACATTGCCCCCGAAACCATGCACACAGAAAAACGGAGGGCGCGCTCCGGTCGGCTGAATCGGCACCACCGACGAGAACTGTGCGGGCCAATCGTCCACGAGCAATGCGGCAAGCTGGGTAATCGTTGGCGCGTGTAACAGGGTCGCGACGGGAAGCCGCTTGCCGAAGCGCTCCTCCAACCGCGCGAACAATCGCACCGCGAGCAGCGAATGGCCACCGAGATCGAAGAAGTTATCCTCCACCCCGATCGGGCGGACGTCCATCACTTCCTCCCACACGGCAACCAGTTCGCGTTCGAGGGTGCTACGGGGCGGGATAAACTCCGTGTCCGCGTCGGCACGGTGTGCATCCGGGACAGGCAGGGCGTCGCGGTCTACTTTCCCGTTGGGTGTGAGCGGTAGCGCCTTCAGGAACACGAAAGCGGATGGCACCATGTACTCAGGGAGCCGGGTTTGCAGCAGCCCGCGCAATTCTCTGGTCGAGGGCGGTGCCGGAGCCGGAACAACGTATGCGATCAACCGCGTATCGCCGCCGGCATCGTCCCGCGCAAGCACGAGTGCCTCCCGCACGGCGGGATGCTGCGTGAGCGCGGTTTCAATTTCCCCCAGTTCGATGCGAAAGCCGCGTATCTTGACTTGATGGTCGAGCCGCCCGAAATACTCAATCGTGCCATCCGGCAGGTAACGGACCAGATCGCCCGTTTTGTAGAGCCGCGCGCCGGGGGTGGGGGAGAAAGGATCGGGGATGAAGCGCTCGGCAGTGAGATCGGGGCGATTCAGGTAGCCGCGGGCGACCCCCACGCCGCCGATATACAACTCTCCGGGCACACCCACGGCGACGGGTCGTTGGTGCGGGTCAAGGATGTAGAGTTGGGTGTTTGCGATCGGTCGCCCAATGGGGATAGCCCCTGAGGCATACATCGTCCGAGGTACGCGGTAGACGCAGCAACCGACCACGGTCTCGGTCGGCCCATATTCATTAATCAGGATGGTATCGGGGGAGAATCGTTCCCAAAAGGCGATCATCTCCGCAGTGAGGTTTTCGCCGCCGATCACAAACATTCTCGTCCGACCGGCGACCTCCTGTGGAGACAACTGTTGGCTGAGGAGTCGCAAATGCGACGGCGTAATCTTCACGAGGCTGAAATTCGTTTCCTGTTGGAGCAACGTACTGAGCGCTTCGATGTCGGCATGTTCGGGAAGCATCCAGGTCGTGCGACCAACGAGGAGCGGGGCAAATAGCCCGGTAATCGTCAGATCGAAGGCGATAGAGGAGTGGACAGGCGCGCCCCGCCCCGATTCAACGTCATATGCCCCGATGCACCAATGCAGGTAGTTGACAAGCCCCTGGTGTTCGATGGCGACGCCTTTTGGCGTGCCGGTAGAACCGGAAGTGTAGATCACATAGGCGAGGTTATCGGGGAGCGTCCGGTTATCCAGATTACCGTTCGGCTCCTCGGCGATGCGCTCCCAGTCTGCATCCAGGCAGACCGGCGTCCCCTCATACGCGGGCCACTTCGCCAGAACCGCCTGCATCGTGAGCAGGATTGATACCCCGCTATCGGCGAGCATAAAGGCGAGCCGCGCCTCCGGATACGAAGGGTCCAGCGGTACATACGCGCCGCCCGCCTTGAGGATGCCGAGCAGTGCTGTCACCATCGCCAGCGAGCGCTCCATGCAAAGACCCACTAATACTTCCGGTCCCACCCCGCGTCCCCGGAGGTAATGCGCCAGCTGATTCGCCCGCCGGTTCAACTCCCGGTACGTCAACCGCTGGTCCTCGCAAATCACCGCGACCGCATCCGGTGTGCGCGCCACCTGTGCCTCAAATAACTGATGGAGGCACTTATCCTGCGGATACGCTGCCGCAGTATCGTTCCACTCAACCAGCACCTGATGACGCTCGGCCTGAGTGAGCAACGGCGTCTCCGAAAGGCGTTGATCGACGCCGGCGCCGGCAACCTCATGCGCGGCAGCGCGCGGCAAAGTGTTCCGTGACGCCTGAACAGGCTCCACCGATTGTGGTTTACTCGAATTACGCGATACAGGCGCAACGATGCCCTGCCGATGGTGATCTCCCGCCGCTCCGCCTTTTTTTAAAATCATTGCTCACCTTTTTGCTTGTTACCGGTTAAGCGAAGTTTCCAACGTGTTTCAACAATCGCGCGTTTCCCATCTTCGTCTGCCGTGATCGCGCAGGGATACGGCTCGAATAGCGTATGCGGCTTGGTGTGCCGGGGAGGTTGACACGCAACGGCCTTTATCGCGTGATCGGTCGGAATCGGAAAGCGTTTCGGTCCGTTCATTACGAAACCGAGATTCTACTACCATTGTGCCACTATCATGCCAAAAAAACCCGACCTGTCAAGGTAGTCAAGCTCAACTTTCTCCAGAGGCAACAGAGCAGCATGTCTCCGGCAAGCGTTCAACAACGAGGCTATGGGAGACTTTCACCATCTTTGGTCTTCCCCTTTTTCTCACAATACTATCCGGTGTTCGAGGCGTTGCGGATACACGGAGCCAAGATATCGCGCGTGTTTGCACTAGCATAATGAGCGTCAGGGCGTAGTCTGCGCAGGGCGGGTGGAGCGCGGCGAGAACGCGGCAAGGATGCCTGCACCACGCCGTTCGGGGGGCGGCGCGTGCGGAAGGATCCCCCCGGTATGTGTCGCGTCCTGTTCATCCCCTCCATGCACGAACTCGCACCAACGAACCAACGAACCAACGAACCGAATTTCTTGCGGTTTTCTTTTTGTCCGCTATTCTGAGCCGCAGTCCGCTCGCACACCCATGATGCGTTGTCCCTCCGTTGCCTATCAAGGAAAACACCGATGTCGCGTCGCTTGGTCGTCGCCCTGCTCGTCTTCGTGCTTGCCCGGTACGTCCTGCCTGCTTTCCCCACCCCCGTCGGTGCCGTGGCCTCGACGTACGTTGTCACCACCACGCAGGACAATGTGGAGAGCGCGGTGTGTCCAGCGGAGAACTGCACGCTGCGGCAGGCAGTGAACGCCGCGAACGCCCACGCCCCCGGCACGGGGAATACGAACACCATCACCTTCGTGGCGGGACTGGCGGGCACCATCACCCTCGTGAGCGGCGAACTTGCCCTTTCGGGTGACGTCGCGATCACTGGGCCAGGTACGGCCACCCTGGTAGTAAGCGGCAACGCCACGAGTCGGGTGTTCAGTGTGGGGAACGGCGTGACTGCCTCCATCAGCGACCTCACCGTTACGCAGGGGATGGGAGACACGAACGGGGGCGGGGGCATCCTGAACAATGGCACGCTGACGTTAACCCGATGTACTGTGCGCGACAACACGACCACGGGCGATGGGGGCGGCATCGCCGGTAACGTTGGCGCTGCGCTCACGCTCACCGACAGCGCCGTCAGCAATAACACCGCCGTGGGACTGAATGGCGGCGGGGGAATCTACAACAACAGCGGCACGGTATCAATCACGGGCAGCACGATCGCCATGAATACCCTGACCGCTCGCGGGAGCGCCAGGGGTATCGGGGGCGGCATGTATCAATTGCATGGCACTGCCACCATCGCAAGAAGTATTGTGCGCGACAATACCGCCGGGTCCTCCGGCGGCCTCTCCGTACAACAGGGCGCGCTGACGATCACGGACAGCGTAGTCAGCGGCAACGCTGCCACGCCTGACTCGTACAGCACGAGTAGCGGGGGCATTGGCAGTTTCGAGGGCACACTGATCATCAGAGGCAGCACGATCAGCAACAACCGGGCGGAGGGTGGGTACGGGGGTGGTGTTTACGTCGATTATGGTGGCACCGCAGAGATCACGAATAGCTCCCTGATCGGGAATACCGCCCCCCACGGCTATGGCGGTGGCTTGATTATCAACGGTGGGGAAAAGCCTGCTGTGACCGTGACCAATACGACGATCACCGACAACCGCGCACAGGACGGTAGCGGGATCGAATTTGCGGTGGGCACCCTCTCGCTTCGCGGCACGATCGTTGCCGGGAACAACACCACGTCCACCGATATCTCCCTGCGTGACACCTTTTATGACGGGGGATACAACTTCATCGGCGTGGGTATTCCCGGGGATAATCAGGTGATGGACGGCGTCAACGGGGATCGCGTCGGCACGATGACCGCACCCCTCGACCCTCACCTCGCCCCCCTCGCGGACAATGGCGGCACCGCCGCTCTTCCAGATGGCACGCACACACCGACGCGCCTCCCCTCTGCGGATTCCCCCGTAATTGATACGGGCGGCGTGAATTGTCCGCCAACCGACCAGCGGGGCGACCCGCGTGGGGGTACCGCAGGGCCATGCGACATCGGCGCCGTCGAGGTACAACCCGTGGCGCTCGTTGTTGACCCCGTATCGCCAGTTGGCACGGCGGGGCAAAGCGTACGATTAACGGGCGCCGGATTCCGGAGCAGCACCATGTTGACGGTGGACGGCGTGGCAGTGGCGCTGGCCCGTGTGTCGGCGGACGGTACGCAGCTCGACGTTATCCTCCCCGCACACACAGCGGGATTCGCGAGCGACAGCGTCGCGAATCCCGGGGCGGGCATGGGGGTGAGCACGACGATTACCTACACCAGGCCGAACGCGACGCCGATGCCGCACAGTGCCGCGTTCCCCACCGGTGTGCCCGTACCGATCGGCCCACCACATCCCACCACCGCGCCTCCCCTTGCCGGGACACCGACACCAAATCCCGCCCCTGCACGACACTGATCGTTGCCGCGATTGCTGAGAGGCGCCAGAAGCGGTCGCGCCCGCGAATACTGCCCTCGACAAACGTCGCCCTCACCATAAGTCTCATATATCTCCGATTATCAGATCTCACTACCGTAGATGGCGGTGCGTACAGGAATCAGGGCCGGTATCCTCATTGCTTCGCCGTCGCTACGGTAAGCTACCGGCAACGTCACCGGAGCGCGGCACTCTCCATACGTTATTCCGGTGGCACAACGTTTCTCCCCGCACCTTGAAGCCATCACTCCGCGACGCGCCAACCATGCACTACCCGCCGAGGGTTTCGATCATGTCGAGCAGCCCCTGCATGTAGCCGATGGCGTGCGCCCGCCCACGGTGTGCCCATTGGGTGTCGCCCGTCATGTGCGGCACATGATCGTCCAGCAGGAAGCCCGTGAAGCCGCTCCGCTTCAGGAGCCGCATCGTCGCGGCGGCATTGTAGTTACCCTCGCCGATGAAGCACTCCGCGAACGCTGGCACGCTCCCTTGTACATCACGGAAATGGACGTAGAAGATGCGCCCTTTGGGGCCGAAGAATTCGATCATCTCACGCACATTGGCCGCCCCGCCCGCCATCTCCGAGCAGCATCCCAGGCAGAGGTCCAGACCCCACGCCGTGCTGCCGTTGGCGAGGGCGTACCCGCGTTTGAAATCGTCCACGGACTTGAAAATGCGTGCGACGCCGCCAAGCATCGCCACAGGCGGATCGTCGGGGTGGAGTGCGAGCCTCACCCCCGCCGCCTCCGCAACGGGCAGCACGGCGCGAAGGAAATACGCGTAATTCTCCCACATCATCTCCTCGGTCACGACCGTCTCGCGCCCGTGCGCGAAGATGTCGTCCATCACCGCGTCCTTCACAGTGCTGAAACTGCGCTGCACGTCCGGCGACGCCGCCTCAACGAGGGCCATATCGAACGCCGTGACCCGCGCGCCCCCACGTCCCCTGCGATCCGGTGTGCGCCAGACCGCAGTGGGCATGAAATTGTAACCGAGGATCGGGATGCCCGCCCGCCCCATGTTGCGAATCGTCTCCTGATAGTGCGTGATCTGCTCGTCCCGCCCAGGCAGGCCGAGCAGCACCGCGTCGTAGAACTCGTAGGGGACGTTCTCGATTGCTTCAAGCCGGAGGCCGTGGAACGCGACCCGTGCGACGAGCGCGGTCAGATCCTCATACTCCCAGCGATGGTCGCCGGGGAGCAAGTGCTGCCCGCCGGTCCGCACACTCGTCAGGCCGAGTTGCGCCCCGAACCGGAGCACCTCATCGCTCAGTTGTGTCGCGTCGCACAGTCCGACCCGCATTTTCTCCGTCACGCATGTGCCTCCTTCTGTAGGACGTACTGCAGATTCAGTCCGCAGCACGTCGAACTTCTTCCACTTAACAATCATCTCGTTGACCTTCTTCGTGGCGTCTATTGCGGACTGCCGCAAGTCTTCGCCTTGATCCTCACTTCCCGCATCATCCGCGCCACGATGGGAGTCGGGTTGTTGTGCGCCTCGAAGTGCTGCCGGCCCGGCTAATGAATCGCTGCCATACTTTCCAGAACATCACCCGCGTTCGGTACATGCGAGATCGTGACGGAGAGTGAATGCACGCCAGTGGGCCATCAGGTTGTGAGGCCCAGGAGACATCGAAGCATTGCAGTACGTCACCCCTTCCCCGTGGGGGTCTGTAGGGCAATCGCATGTCGCTGAACATTATCGCTTCTCAGGGGTCGCGCGAGGCAATTGCTCTGAACGGGCGCGCCGCATCGTTGACGGTAGCTGCCGTGCGGGGGGATAATCAGGTGAGATGGCACGAAGCGTGCGACCGTTCGCCTCGTCGTACGGGTTTCGCGTGTTCGTGTCTTGATCTCTTCGTGTCTTCATGGTGCGGCGCGTCAGGGGCGACCGTCGCGGGCAGGCAGGAGTACCGCATGTTCAAGCTCACCGGCGAGGATATTGACCTCGATTGGGTCCGGCACGTCATGGAAGAACACTTCACACCGCGCGATTACCAGGACGCGCAGGAGTTGATTCTCCCGTCCCTGCAGGAAGTCCAGGAGCGGTACGGTTACGTGTCCGAGGAGGCCGTGAGCCTGATCGCTGCGCACCTCGATATCTCCGCGACCCGCGTTTTTGGCGTGATGACCTTTTACAACGACTTCCGCATGAACAAGCCGGGCAAGCATGTGTTGCTCGTCTGTTGTGGTATGGCCTGTCGCGTCGTCGGCTCGCAGCAACTGATTGACCATGTAGTGTACCCCCGCCTGGGCATCGGTGAGAAAGAAACCACGCCGGACGGGCAGATCACGATGCAGGTCTTTCCCGGTTGTCTCGGTGCCTGCGACCAGGCTCCGCTGTGCATGGTGGACGGCGAGTACCACGCCCAGATGACCGATGAAAAGCTCACCACACTGATTAACGAATTGCTCACAGATGCCGACGGCGATGGCGGCAGCAGCACGGGCAACGATGCCTTTGTGCTGCGCACGTCCGGTAGCGGCAACGCGAACACCGACGCCTTTGTGCTGCGCACGCCCGCCACGGGCAATCATGCGGGAGGGAATGACTGAGATGGCACCCCACATCACCGAAGATGCCGCGCAAGGCGCCGCAATCGAGAAGCTGGCGGACCGCGCCGCCTTTGAACAATTCCAGAAGGAATCCACTGCGCGATACCAGCGCATGATGAGCGGCGCGGACCGCCCGGTTATCAGCATCGTGATGAGCGAGTGTTCCAAAGCGAAGGGCGCGCAGGCCGTCGCCGCGACGATCAAAGCCGCGCTCGCGGCGCGGGGTCTCGATGTGACGCTGCGCGAGGTCGGCTGCTTCGGCAACTGTTATGCCGAGCCAGTGGTCGAGGTGCGCAAGGCCGGGTGGCCCGCCGTGATGTATGGCTACGTCACGCCGGACGACGTACCGGCGATCCTGGACGGCATCACGAGCGGTCAGGCGAACGTCGCTACGCCGCTCGGTGTGTACTTCGACGGACCGGCGGACGAGAACAAGCCGGAAACGTTTCAGGGGATCGCGCCGCTCAAGGATGACCCCTTCTGGCACCGGCAGAAGCGCATCGTACTCGGCAAGGCCGGTCTGATTGACCCGCTGCGCCTCGATGAATACGTGGCGCGGGACGGCTATACCGGCCTCGCCAAGGCGATCTTCACGATGTCGCAGGAGGAAGTCATCGCCGAGATGAAAACCTCCAATGTGCGCGGGCGCGGCGGCGCGGGCTTTCCCGCCGGGACGAAGTGGGAGAGCGCGCTCGCCGCAAACAACCACCCGAAGTACGTCTGCTGCAACGCGCACGAAGGCGAGCCGAACGTGTTCAAGGACCGCAAGATGCTCGAACTCGACCCCCATCAGGTGATCGAGGGCATCCTGATCGCCTGCTACGCGGTGGGCGCGGATCGCGGTTACATCTATATCGGTGGTGAGTACCCGCTGGCGATCCGCCACTTTCGCAAGGCGGTGAAGGACGCCGAGGCCGCCGGGATCATCGGCGAAAACGTGCTTGGCTCGGACTTCTCGGTGGAGATGACGGTGCGTGTCGGGGGTGGCGCGTACATCTGTGGCGAAGCCTCGGCAATGATCTACTCGATTCAGGGCACGCGCGGGCAGCCCCGCACCAAGCCGCCGCGCTCTGTGGAGTACGGCCTCTGGGGCAAGCCCACCGTGGTGAACAACGTCGAGACGCTGGCGAACGCGCCACATATCATGATTAACGGCGGCGCGTGGTACGCCGCGATGGGCGTGGACAAGAGCCAGGGCACCAAGGTCTACACGATGGGTGGCAACATCAAGGGCGTGGGGATGAGCGAGATCGAGTTCGGCGCGACCACGGGCGAACTGATCAACGAAGTGCATCTCGGCATGAAGGACGGCTTTCGCTTCAAGGGTATCCAGACGGGCGGCGTCTCCGGTGGCGTGATGATCGAAGAAGACTTCCACCTGCCAATGACCTTTGAGGGTATCGAACCGGTGGGCGGCATGCTCGGCTCCGCCGGGTTCGTGGTCTATGACCACACCACGGACATGGTAGACATGGCGCATTACCTGATGGAGTTCAACCGCAACGAGAGCTGCGGCAAATGTACTCCCTGCCGTCTGGGCACGCAGAGCCTGCTGGAAATGCTTGACCGCTTCCGCAAGGGGCAGGGGCGGGTCAAAGACCTCGATGTGATCATGGATACGAGCGACCAGGTGATCAAGCTCTCGCTCTGTGGCCTCGGCCAGGCCGCACCTGTGCCGATCCAGAGCATGATTATGCGCTTCCGCGAGGAGTTCGTGGCCCGCTGTATTGATGCCCCCCAACGGCTGCCGCAGTCACCACAATCGCCGACACCGCAGCCCATCGCCGCTGATTAACGTCTCCGTTTCCATGCTCCGTCAGGGCCGGGCAATTCGCTCGGCCCTTTTCGTTGTTTGCAAACCGGATGCATTGCCGCACCGTAGCTTCCCCGTGATCGCGGTACCCCTCGTGATCTACAGGGCAATGTCGTGACCCATGCCGCGCTCGCGCGCCCGGTCTACGGCGATGCGGGCAACGGCGATGTCCTGCACTGCGTTGCCCACGGACTTGAACAGCGTGATTTGCGAGGCGTCGGTGCGGCCCGGTGCAGCGCCATTGACGATTGCGCCTAGCTCGGTTGTTTCGTGTTCCGTGAGCAGTCCCGCGTCCCGCGCGCGGATCAGGTCGCCCGCTTCCTCCCACGCGGCGGCGTGCTGGTCTACCACGACGTACGCGCGCGCCAGGGTTTCGGTTGGGATTTCCTGCATCATGGGGGTGTACGCACCCACGGCGTTCAGGTGTGTGCCGAGGGACAGGTCCGCGTCGTCGAACAACGCTGCGATTGCCGTGGTCGCGGTGCAGACGATGTGCGCTCCCCGGAGCGCCTCGGCGGGCGTGTCGGCGCTCTGCATGAGCGCGCCAATCGCCGGGTCGCTTTCCCGCATCGCGGCGATGAATCGCGTGACGCGCTCCAGTGTGCGGGAGTAGACGCGAATCTCCGTGATGGGCCGCACCGCGCAGACCGCCCGCGCCTGCGTCACTGCCTGCACGCCCGCGCCGAACAGGGCAAGCACCTGGGCGTCAGGCCGTGCGAGCAGGTCCGTGGCGGCGCCGGAGACCGCGCCCGTGCGCAATGCCGTCAGCCCCGTGCCGTCCAGCACCGCGAGAGGCGAGCCGTCGGTCGGGTCTACAAGCACGACCAGCGCATAGATCAGCGGTTTGCCGCGCGCGGGGTTGTGCGGAAAGACCGAGACGACCTTCAGGCCGAGGCCCGCCACGGCTGGCACGGCGGCGGGCATCACGAGTGTCACGCCGTTTTCGGCGGCGGTTGGCACCGGGGTGCGCACCGGGGCAAAGGCACGGCCCGCCGACAGGTCGGCAAACGCGGCCTTCATCAGGGGGATCGCATCGGACATGGGCACGAGTGCACGGACATCGGTCGCGGTCAGGGCGAGCATGAAACACCTCCCGTACATGGCGATGAGAGACGGCAAGAAGGGCATATCGTAATGCCAATCTCCATCCAATCGCCACAAATTGCCCTGGCCCAACCGCTATCGGCTGCTGACCGCGCGTGGCATCTCATGCTAGACTGCGTTATTCGTTGGCGACTATCGCACCCAGTGGGGGCCAGCCGGTCGCGTTGTTGAATAGGAAAGGTCGAATTCACCGATGGCGCAAGTGACCACAGACGTGCTCGATTCCCTGTACTCCACGCTCGCCCGGCGTGTCCCCGTCAGCGGACAGCAAGCCGGCCCGATGAGCCAGCCCGTCGGGGCGGACCGCATCTCGTTTGCCGGTGGTCTGCCGGACCCGAAAAGCCTGCCCGCCGCCGCGATTGCTGCCGCCACTGCCCGCGCGATGGAAAAAAATGGCGAGTGGGCGTTGCAGTATGGCAGCGCGCAGGGCTATCGCGGCCTGATTGACCAGTTGCGCGCCAAGCTCGCCCGCGACAACGGCGTGGAAGTCGGGCCGGAAAACGTGCTCATCACGGCGGGGGCATCGCAAGCCATTGATCTCGTCTGCGACGCGCTACTCAACCCCGGCGACGTGATCGTCAGCGAAGAACCGACGTGGATGGGCGCCGTGCGCATGTTTAACGGGCACGAGGCGAAGATCGTCGGCATCCCGATGGACAATGAGGGGATGCGGCTGGACGTGCTCGAAGCGCGGCTGGCGGCACTCAAGGCGGAGGGTGTACAGCCCAAGTTCATCTACACCATCCCGACGTTCCAGAACCCGACGGGCGTGACGACTCCCCTGGAGCGGCGGCGCGGCATCCTCGCGCTGGCAAAGCAGTACGGCGTCGCGGTCATGGAGGACGATGCGTACTTCGATCTGCGCTTCTCCGGCACGCGCATCCCGATGATGTATACGCTAGATGACGCGGGCCTCGTGATCTACACGGGCACGTTCTCGAAGATCATGGCGGCGGGGATGCGCATGGGCTGGGTGGTCGGCCCGGCGCCGCTGATCGAGCGGCTGGCGAAGATCAAGCCGGACGGTGGCAACATGTTCACGGGGTACGTTGCGGCGGAGTATGCGCAGGCGGAACTGGAGCCACACATCGCCGAACTCGTGCAGGTCTACCGGTCGCGCCGCGATGCGATGATCGATGCCCTGACCGCCGAGATGCCGGAGGGCGTCACCTGGACGCAACCGAACGGCGGCTTTTTTCTCTGGGTCACGCTGCCCGAAGGGCTGGACGCCACCCAGATTCTGCCGGAATCGCGCGCGCATGGCGTCGAGTTCCTTCCCGGCACGGGCTGCTACTTCAACGGTGAGGGGCAGCGCAACATCCGCCTCTCGTACTCCTTCGCGGACGAAGACCAGATTCGCCGGGGCATCCGCATTCTCGGTGGCCTATTGCGCGAGTACCTGCCGCAAGGGGCGGGGAGCAAGTAGCATTTCTGCTTGCCGCGAACGCGGCGCAATGCATGTACGCACTGTGCCGCACTTCGCACTCCCTGTGCGTTTTATCTCTGCATGATTGACACTTTTCTTACACTTTCCTATGGGGGATTGCATCTGCATCTCGTACAATTCGGCATGGATGCCGAGAGGGCTGACGAGGTGTGGTGATGCGAACGATTCAGGGAAAACTCACGCTCGCCTTTCTCGTGGTGATTCTTGTCTGCTTTCTGCCGACGAGCATCGGCGCGGCATTTATCATTGAGAAGTACCAGGAGCGCGACGCACTGGAAAGCCTCGCCACGATTGGCGAACCGGTGGCGATGTTTCTTGCCACGCATCCGTTTGCGACGCAGGAGGTGCTGCAGGCACAACAGAATGTGACCGGTTCACCCGGCGCACCGAGCCAGACGCGCGTGATTATCGTGGACCCGGCGGGCACGGTGCAGAGTGATACGGGCGACCGGCTCGTCGGGCATACCTGGGCGATACCGGTCAACAAGTCGGAAACGCAGGGTTTTGCGACACGGCTGGTGTTTTCCGGTCGCCTCCGCACCCCTGACGGTGAAGACCTCGCCGCCGCTGGGTACCGCATCGAGCGCAAGGGGCCATTCGCCCCACGCGGCGCTGCTCCCCGCAATAGCGGTGGCCCCGCTCCCGCGCTGCTCGCGGACGGCACCGCCGTGCTCGTGGTCACGCCCTGGAACAGTGCGGGCAATGCCTGGGGCGGGCTGTTTCGGCAATTGCGCACGGTGGTCGCCCTCGCCCTCGCGGTGGCGGTGGTGCTCGCGTTCGCCCTTTCGCGCTCACTCACGCGCCGCCTGCGCGCCCTGACGATGGGCGCGCAGGTGATGGCGGGCGGTGATTACGCGGGTGCGGTGCGCCTCGTACCGGCGTCGCGCCGCAACGGCGGGGACGAAGTGGATGAATTGGTCGCGGCGTTCGGGCAGATGGCGACGAGCGTGGCGCGGGCGCAGCAAGCCCAGCGGGATCTCGTGGCGAACGTCTCACATGAACTGAAAACACCGCTGACGAGCGTGCAGGGCTTTTCTCAGGCAATGAGCGACGGCACCGTGACGGAGCCGGAGGAGACGCGCGAACTGGCGCTGCTTATCACGCAGGAATCCGGGCGCATGCAACGCCTCGTGGAGCAAATGCTCGAACTCTCGCGCCTGGAAAGCGGCACCGTGTCCCTCGACCGGGTGCCGGTGCAGCTCGATGAGTTCGTCGCGCAGATCGGACGGCGCTACGCGCGACTGGCGGAAAACTACGGACTGCACGTACAATACAGCGCGCCTGCTCAGGTTGCTATGCTGGCGGACGCGGGACGGCTGGAACAGGTGCTCGTCAATTTGCTGGATAACGCCATGCACTACACCGATCCGGGGGGGGATGTGACGCTGAGGGCAACTGCCGACAACGATGCCGTGCATTTCGCGGTGCGGGACACAGGCAGGGGTATCTCGCAAGCGGACATTCCCCGGCTGTTTGAGCGGTTCTATCAGGTGGACCGTGCCCGCTCCGAACACGGCCGGCATGTGGGCCTCGGTCTGGCAATCGTGCGTGAGATTGTGGACGCGCACAGTGGGCGGATTGCGGTCACGAGTACACCGGGGGTGGGCACGACGGTCACGGTGAGTATCCCGCGCGGCACACCGGGTGGAGGGCGTGCGATGACGCGGCATGGGGGGGAAGGGCGACCGGTCGAGCGGCGCGTACCTGAGCGGCATCCGGTTGTTGGGGGTGTAGGGGGTAGATGATGGGGGGGTCGTTCATGCGTGAGTGGACGCGGCGTGGTGTGCGCTTCGTAACGGTGGCGTTGAGCTTTCTCGTGCTGGCGGCATGTGGGGCGACCGCGCCCCCCAATGTGAATAACCCCACGACAACGACCACGAATGGGGCGAACACGACGCGCGTCACGCGCGGGCGCGTGCAGACCTCCGTATCGGCGAGCGGCACTGTTGCTGCGTTGCAGGAGGTGACGCTCAACTTTCCCGCAAACGAGACGGTGACTTCCGTTCCTGTTGCGGTGGGGCAGCGCGTGAAGGCGGGTGATGTGCTTGGTACCGTGGACGCACCCGACCTGCAATCCGCGCTAACGCAGCAGGAAGCAAATGTGGTCTCCGCGCAGGCGAAATACGACGCAACGGCGCAGGGCGCCCTGCAAAAGGACATTGATGTCGCGCAATCGAACGTCAACTCGGCACAAGCGAAGTACCAGGCCACTGCCACGGTGCAACCGAAAGATGTGCAGGTGGCGCAGGCGAACCTGGACAGCGCCGTTGCCTCGTACAACTCGCTCGTCAACCCCTCACAAAAGGACATTGACGTCGCCAAGGCGAACCTCGACAGTGCAATCGCATCCTACAATGCCATCATCAATGGCATGACCACCCCCCAGGACATCGCCAATGGCGAAGCGAGCGTACGCAGCGCGCAAGCAAAGCTCGACGCCGTCAAAGCGGGGTCGAACAAGCAGGATATTCAGACTGCGCAATCGAAGGTCTCGCAGGCGCAGCAGAACCTTGACAAGGTGAAGTCCGATAGTTCCAACGCCAAGGAGCAGGCGCGCATCAACTTCGAGAAAGCGGCGGATTCGACCCGGCAGGCCCAGCGGTCGTTTGATATTTCTAATGCCACGTATCAGCAGGCGTTACGGACGAATGTCGAGCCGGGCACCACGGCGGGAAGCGCGACGACCAAGCAGCCGACGATTACGCCGTTGCGTCTTCAAACCCTGAAGCAAATGGCGGACAACGCGTACCTGACGGAGCAGATGGCGGAAAAGACGCAGCAGGCGGCGAGCCTCGCGTACGATAACGCCAAGACCGCCGAGATTCAGAACGTAGCGACGGCGCAGCAGCAGTTGAATGATGCCCAGGTCGCCCTCGGTAAGCTGGTCAGCGGCCCCACGGAAGAAGATGTGACGCAGGCGCAGGCGACGCTCGATCAGGCGAAAGCGGCGCTCGACAAGCTGAAGCGTGGGCCGACGCAGGACGACATCGCCAAAGCGCAAGCGGCGGTAGATTCCGCCCGCGCTACCTACAATGATTTGATCACCGGCCCGAAACCCGCCGATATCGCCAAAGCGCAAGCGGCGGTAGATTCCGCCCGCGCCACGCTGCGAGACCTTCTGGCGGGGCCGAAGCAAACGGACTTGCAGCAGGCCCAGGCAGCCGTAGACAGCGCGAACGCGACGCTCAACGACCTCAAAGCGGGACCAAAGGCAACCGATCTCACGACGGCGCTGGCAGCGCTCAACCAGGCGAAGGCGCTGCGGGATCAGTCACGCGTGAACTTTTCCAAGGTCACACAGACCGCCCCGTTCGCGGGCGTGCTGACGCAGGTGAACGTGGTTGTCGGGCAAACCACGGGGTCAACGGGCAGTGGCAGCAGCGCGGGAGCGGCGACACCAGCGTTCGATATCGTGGATGACACGCAACTCCACATTGACGTGAGTGTGTCGGAAATTGATAGCGGCAACATCGCAGTCGGCCAACCGGCACAGGTCACGCTCGATTCGGTGCCGGGGCAAACGGTCAACGGCAGTGTGGAGCGCATCAACCCGAACGCGACTACGACCTCGAACGTCACGAGCTTCACCGTGCGCGTGGCGCTGGCCAGCCCGCCCGCGCAGGTGCGCCCCGGCGCGACCGCGACCGTGCTCATCATTACGGCGCAACGCAACAACGTGCTCATCGTCCCGGCACGCGCCGTGCAGACGGTGAATGGACAGTCGGCCGTGACCGTGCTGTTCCGCAACAGCACCTTTCTTGTCCCGGTCACGACGGGCCTCACCGACGGGCGCAACACGGAGATTACTTCGGGTGTGCAGGAGGGTGATATGGTGGTGTTGCCGCGTGCCGGTGCGGCCGGTGCGGGTGGAGCGGGCGGCGGCGCTCCTGGCGGCGGCCGTCCCGGTGGTTAATGATTCATACATCAGAGGAGTGCAACGTGACCATTGAGATCCACGACATCACCAAGACGTACCAGACCGGGGAATTTTCCCTGCATGTGCTGAAGGGCATCACGTTCACGATTGACGACGGCGAAATGGTCGCCATCATGGGGCCGTCCGGGTCGGGAAAGTCTACGCTCATGAACGTGATTGGCTTGCTGGACACGCCAAGCACCGGGCAGTACCGGCTCGATGGCGAGGATGTGTCCAAGCTGGACGAAACGGAGCTGGCGCGGGTGCGCAATCACAAAATCGGCTTTGTGTTCCAGAGTTACAACCTCATCAAGCGCACCAGTGCGCTCGACAACGTGCAGTTGCCGCTCCTGTACGCGGGTGTGCCGCCGGATGAGCGGCGCAAGCGTGCTACCGCCGCCCTCGAAGCAGTGGGCCTGGGGGACCGCATGGGCCATAAGCCCAACGAGCTTTCCGGTGGGCAACAGCAGCGCGTCTCTATCGCGCGCTCCATCGTCATGCGTCCCTCACTGATTCTGGCAGACGAGCCGACTGGCGCGCTCGATTCGCGCAGTTCGATTGAAGTGATGGACATCTTTCAGCGTTTGAACGCGGAACTTGGCATCACGGTGATTTTCGTGACGCACGAACCGGACATCGCGGAGCATATGCGCCGGGTCATCCGTATCCGCGATGGCTACCTCGGCGCGGACGAGATGGTTTCTGACCCACGCATCGCGGCGGACGAACTGAATGCCGCCCGCGATCCTACCCCGTTGCCCGTCAGTAGCGCGACCGCGTAAAGGAGATCCCGTCAGATGGCGCAACCCGCTCTCACCACTCCCGCGTCTACACCGCTCGCCATGCCGCTCGCTCCTGTCGGGTACCCGCGCACGGACAGTAAGGACATGTCCCAGTTGTCTGTGCTTGCCCTGCCGCCAAAGATGCGTAAGGCGTCGCGTGGCGTACCGCTGTCGGAGTCCTTCACGAGCAGCCTGTACAGCCTGGGCGCGAACATCCTGCGCACACTGCTCACGATGCTCGGCATCATCATCGGTGTCGGCTCGGTGGTGACATTGCTGGCAATTGGCAATGGCGTGGTGGCGGACGCGCGCGACGCCGTGACGCGCAACGGCACCAACCTCGTCTCGGTCACGGCGGCAAATGGGAGCAGCAATGGCATTCCCTCGCCGGACTCGACCAACTCCCTGACGCTTGAGGATGCCAATGCGCTCATGGACCCCGAAAATTGCGCGGACTGTCAGGCGATCTCGCCGGAAGTGCAGGGTGGTGGCGTGATTAGCGCGGGCAATAGCCGCGCCTTCGCCCCAATTATCGGGGTACTGCCGACATACGCGGACGTGCATTCATACAACGCGGTGGATGGCGCGTTTATCGCCGATGAGGACGTGCAGGGAAATGCTCAGGTAGTTGCCCTGGGAAACTCGGTGGCTACTTCGCTCTTCCCCGGAACCAGTGCAGTGGGCAAAATGGTGCGGATCAATAACGTCAGTTGCCGGGTTGTCGGGGTAATGGAAGCAAAGGGTGGTACGGGCTTTGGCTCGCAGGATAGCCGCGTCTATGTGCCGCTTCCCGTGGCGCTCGCACGCTTTACCGGTGGTCGGCAACGCGCGGTCGGTGCGGGGAAAACCGTGAATACGATTGCCGTCAAAGCGGACTCGTACGATAACGTGGACCAGACGATTGCCGAAATCACCGATACGATGAACGCCCGGCACAAAATCCGTAATGGCGTCACGGACTTCACGGTCGTTAACCAGGCTGACCAGATCAAGACCGCGCAAGACCAGCAACGGACGCAGCAAATCTTCCTGCTCGTGATTGCCAGCGTCTCGCTGCTCGTGGGTGGCATTGGCATCATGAACATCATGCTCGTCAGCGTCACCGAGCGTACGCGGGAGATCGGGGTGCGCAAGGCAATCGGCGCCAAAGAGCGGGACATTCTCACCCAGTTCATCATGGAGGCCGTGCTGATCAGCCTCATCGGGGCAGTCATCGGCGTGATTATCGGCGTCTCCGCCTCGCTCATTGTGGCGGCGACGTGGAAGCGGACGATTCTCGATCCAACTTCGATTGTGGTGGCAATGGCATTCGCGTGCGCGGTCGGGTTATTCTTCGGTGTTTATCCGGCGCAACGGGCCGCCCGCCTGAAGCCAATTGACGCGCTGCGGTACGAATAGCGGCGGTTCGGGGAAAGTGGGGAGCGAATGCGGCGAATTCTGCCGGTTCTGATTGCATTGGTACTCATCGGTGGTGCAGGGTACGGCGGCTACCGGTACGGGCTGGGAAAAGGCAATACGGACGGGGAGGCGACGGCAGCGAGTGACCGTACCGCCTTCTTCGCCACGCGGGGCGCTGCTCCCGGTGGTGCGGGCAGCCCCGGAGCGGGGGGGCGGGGCGGGGGCGGCGCACCCGGTGGGGTCGGTTCCCCCGGCGCGGGCGGGCGGAATAACGCGACGCCCGGCGCGGGTGGTAGCCCTGGCGCTGGACGCACGGGTGCGCAAAATGGCGTTGCGGGGCGCGTGACGCAGGTGAACGGCCCGACGTTGACCATTCAGAGCACGATGGACAGTACGAATGTGAATGTCTCCACTACCGGCATGACAGTTTTCGCCAAGCTCGTCACGGGCACCACCGGCGACTTGAAGATGAATGATTTCGTGGTCGTGCAGGGCGATAAAACGGGCGACAACGCCTATACGGCGCGCACGATCACGGCAATGAACGCGCAAACCCTCGCGGGGGCGGCGATGAATGGCTTTCCCGGCGCTGCCGGGGGGCCGGCTGCGGGCACTCCCGGCATGGGCATATCCGGGTTTCCCGGTGGCGCCGGCATGGGTGGGAATGGTGGCGCGGTTGTGGGACGCATCACGCAAGTGAGCGCGACGACGATGACGCTCACCGGACTCGATGGCACGATGATTACCGTTATGACGATGCCAGCTACAACGGTGCAGACCACACAGCCCGCTGCCCTCACCGACATCAAAATGGGCGATATGCTGGTCGTGGTCGGCGACCGTAGCGGTGACACCGTGACCGCGCGCCTCGTGACCGATCAGGGGTAGCGGCCCTTCGGGAAGTATGCAGTACGCAGTATGCAGCGAATTGCATTTCTCCCTGCATACTGCGTACTGCATACTTCCCGAAGGGCCGGGGGTTAGGAAGACCCGCATATCCCTGGGTAAAGGATAGCCGATTATGGCGCGCTCGATCCTTGTGGTAGACGATGAGCCGAATATCACACGCCTCCTGACGATGTACCTGCTCAAAGAGGGGTTCACCGTTGAGACGGCGCCGGACGGGCCGACCGCGCTTGCGAAGGCACGAACGGGGACGCACGCGCTGATCGTGCTTGACCTCATGCTGCCCGGTATGGATGGCTTCGAGGTGTGCCGCGCCATTCGCCGCACGAGCAATGTGCCGATCATCATGCTGACTGCGCGCTCGGAAGACGTGGATAAGATCGTCGGGCTGGAGATCGGCGCGGATGATTACCTCACGAAACCCTTTAACCCACGCGAACTCGTCGCCCGTGTGAAGGCGATTCTGCGGCGGTTCGAGGCAGCGAGCGTCACCGAACGCCAGGTATTATCCGTCGGGAATGTGACGATAGACCTCGACCGCCGTGAGGTGCGCGTCGGCAATACGCTCGTCGAACTGCGGGCCAAGGAATTCGCGTTGCTCGTTGCGCTCGCCCGCCGCCCCGGCGTGGTGGTGCCCCGCGACCGGTTACTCAACGAGGTCTGGGGGTACGAGTACAGCGTGGACACGCGCACGGTGGATGTGCATATCAGCACGCTCCGTGACCGCCTCGGAGACGCAACCGCCCGTGTGGAAACTGTCTGGGGCATCGGGTACAAGCTCGTTGACCCCGACCTGCGATGAGCGTCTGATACCACGGATGCTATTCGTCGCGCGCGGCGATCAGGGCGAGCAGCAAATCGGTCGCGTGGTCGAGAGAGAATCGCGCCTCGACGCGCGTTCGCCCGTGTTCGCCCATCGCCCGTAACACCAGTCGCCGTGTCTCAGCCGCCTCCTGTATCGCCCGCGCCAGCGCGTGCGGTTCCGCCGGGGGCACGAGCCAGCCGGTTTCGCCGGGGATGACTTTATCCGGAATGCCGCCGACGCGCGTGGCGACCACGGGCAGCCGGTGGGCCATCGCTTCGAGCGTGACGAGGGAACTGCCTTCGTAGCGTGCCGGATGCACGAAAAGCGTGGCGTGGGCGAGCAGCGCGTGCAGGTCGCCGTCCGGGAGCGTCCCACACAACGTCGTCTGTGCGCCAATTCCCGCCGCATGGATCGCGCGTTCCAGTGATTCCCGCCCCGCTCCCGCGCCGACATGCAGCCACTGCCACCCGGCGGGGAGCATCGGCGCGATCTCGCCCAGAGCGGCGGCGAGCACGTCCAGCCCTTTGTTTGCCTCGATACGCCCCACGCTGACGAGCGCGAGCGCCTTGTCCAGTGCGACGTGCGGTAGTGTGAGGGCATCTATCACGGCCAGATTCACGCCATTCGGTACGACCGCGACGCGGCTCGCAGGCACACCGAGGGCGCGCGTGACGGTCGGTACGAGGGCGGTATCCGTGGCGATCACGCGATCTGCCTGCCTTGCGGCGCGGCGCACGAGTGCGCGTTGCCCCCGCAGGAGCGCGCGCTTAATCGGCGGGGCGGCGAACTCCTCCATGCCGTGCGGGTTGACGAACAAGCGCCGGACGCGGCCCGCTTTCCGTAGTGAGAGAAACGCCGCCGCCGCCGCCCCGTGCCCAATCGCTACATCGTACGTCTCGCCTGTCGCGTCTATCGCCCACGCCAGCCGCTGCACGAATGCTCCGTACCGCAGGGCGCGGTTAAGCACGCCCCCGTGACGGAACACCGACGATTTCCCCCACGGCACCTCCACGACGGCGAAGGGAAGCGGCGGGAGGGGAGCCGTGACCGTGCGTGTGGCGGTGAACACCGTGACCGTGTGACCCCGCGCGGCGAGCGCGGTGCAACTGTCCGCCACGGCGCGCTCCAATCCCCCGTGTCCATGCAAAGGCGACACCGCGCGACTGGCGACGGCGATCTTCACCGCTGCCCCCCGCGCGCCATGGACGCATGCATGGACGTGTACAACGCCTCCATCGCGGCGGCAACGTGGGCCATGCCGAACTTCCGCTCACACGCCGCCCGCGCGGCGTCTCCCATCCGGGTGCGGAGCGCGTCGTCGCTGGCGAGGCGGGCGAGGCGGGCGGTGAGGGCGGCGGTATCGTCACGCGGCACGAGGAAACCCGTGACGCCGTTTTCCACTGCATCCGCCGTGCCTCCCGTGTCGGTGGCAACGATGGGACAGCCGACGCTCATCGCTTCGAGGTGCGTGCGGCTCAAGGGTTCGTCCCAGCGGTTTGGGGAAACGAGCGCGACCGCGCCCGCCATCAGCGCCAGCACATCGCCGTTCGGCACGATACCGAGAAGGCGCAGGCGCGTGCCCGTGGGGTCGGCGGCACGGAGCGCCGCTTCCTCCGGCCCGTCACCACAGAGCAGAATGGGCGGGGCATCCGCCGGTAACGCCGCGATGATCGCGGGCAACCGATCCGCGCCCTTGTGCGCCGCGAGCTTGCCGACGTAGAGGAAGTAGCGCGGGGGGAGATTGAGTGCGAGGGGAGCGTCGGGCGTGACGGGCACGATGCCGTTGGGGATGACGTGTACGCGGCCGTTGGGAGTCGTGCCGACTATCGGGGCGATCTCCGCCGCAATCGCACCACTCACGGCGACAACCGCCGCCGCGCCGCGAAGAGCTTGCCGCCGCTGCGCGAGCATTGCCCGCATCGCCGCCGCCTTTGCGGTGTGCGCGACGCGGCCCGCATCCTCGCTTCCCCGGCGGGGATTGCACGGGGAGCGGGTGCCGTGGAGGCAGGCGGGGCAGGGCACATCCGCCAGCTTCGTGCCGTAAAAGCAGACCGGCCAGTGGTCGCGCACCGTCACCACGTAGGGCGTGTCGCGCGCGGTTCGTGCGACCACCAGCGCGGAAAGCACATGCTGCGCGTGGATCACATCGGGTCGCCATTGCCGCCGGAGGCTGCGTAATACCCGCCCCGATGCAAGCGGCAAGACGTTGAGGCTCGCGGCGGGAAGTATCCGCGTGGCTGTCGCGGATCGCCATACGGGGAAGCCGTCGTACACCGTTTCCACGAGGCCCAACGCGGGCGCCGCGACGACCACGCGTGTGTCATGACCGCGTTCCCGCAGCCCGCGCGCGAGATGGTACGTGCTCCAGCCACTGCCACCCATGCCACTGAAGGGCGGAAAAACATCGGTGACAAAGAGAATTTTCATCGGCGCGACGGGCTGGCCGCGTTGCGTGTTTTCGTGTGCCATTACCGTACGTGCCCTGCTTCGTGCTTCGCAATAATGGTGTAGAGCACGCTTTCGAGCGCGCGGCAGTGCGCTTCCCACGAATACTGGGATAATACCCGCTCGCGGCCCCGCGCGCCCATCGTTGCGCGCTCCTCCGGGTGCGCGAGAAGATAGGTGAGGGCTGCGGCGAGCGCGGCGGGGTCGCCTTCGGGCACTGCCGTGCCGCAACCGGCGATGATCTCGGTCAGCGGCGGCACCGCCGTGGTGACGACCGGGAGGCGCATCGCCATCGCTTCCCAGACTTTGAGCGGCGACCAGTAAAAACCGAAATGGGTGAGCGGCGGGTAGCAGCGCGGCGCGAAGGGCGCGACCGAGACATCGCAAAGTACGAGGTAACCCGGCATCGCGGCGTAGGGCACGGCCCCCGTAAAGCGAATGTGCGCCGCATCCGCGCCCGCACGGGCGGCGCGTTCGAGGGCGGCGCGCTCCGGCCCGTCGCCGATCAGGAGCAGGTATGCGTTCGGGCACGATTGCCGTACGCGGGCAAAGGCACGCAGGGCGTCCGCCGCACCATGCCAGGCGCGAAAGCTGCCATGAAAGCCGATGGTCGGGGCATCGGCTGGCAGGCCGAGTCGCGCCCGGAGACTGACGATTTGTGGCGCGGTGTGTGGGCGGCTATCGGGGTCGAAGTGCGCGACATTCGCCCCCCAATGGAGCGGCACCACGCGGTCACGCACCGCGTCGGGCACCGTGGTGGCGAGCGGCGTGACGATGGCGTCCGCCCACCGGCACTGCCGAGTGGCCCAGCGGCGCATCGGGCGTCCGGCGAGGCGGTCGAGCGTTTCCTTGCGGCTCCCCGGTGGGTCGGTGACGGGCGCGTTCACTTCGAGCAGCGCGGGGATGCCCGCCTGCCGCGCCGCGAGCATCCCGTCCCCGGCAAAGGTGTAAAACCGCTCCATCACGGCATCGGGCTGGAATTGTGCCACCGCACGGCGCACCGTGGGCGTCATCAACCAGGCGGCGGTGCGCGGCGTCGGTACGGTCGTGACGCGCGCGTGCAGGCGAGAGGCGGCCCGCGCTTCGTTGCCGCGACCGATCACCCACAGTTCGTGCCCGCGCGCCGCCAGCCCGTTCGTCACTTCCGCAACGTGCGTTGCGCCGCCATCGGTGCCGTCGAGCGGCACCGCGAGGGCGCAGTAGAGGATTTTCACCGCTGCGCCCTGACTATAGGCCGTGCAAGCAGAAAGAACGGCCCGGTACGCACGCCGCGAAAAAACGCCACATCCGCGACGAGTGCGGCGGTCATCAGGCGCAAGGCGACACGCACAAGGGGACGTGCTGCCGCGCGATCCCGCACACTTGCCGCCGCTCGCTCATGATGCGGCGTCGGTGCCGTAGACGGTTGCACGGCTGCCCGCGTCCCGCGTCCCAGCGCCCGCTCCACCACCGCGAAGCCGAGCGTTTCCACGTAGGTGGCGAGCAGGGGGTTGAGGAACCAGAGCCGGGTGAGGCGCAGATCGGCGTGCGCGAAGGCGGTCGTCAGGTCGTCCGCCGTGGCAAGCGCCTTAACGTGATCGCCTTTGCGCAGGTGGTCGCGCGTGCGGTCCACGATGCCCGCGCGGTGCAACCACTCGGCGAGGTGGCGGCCGGGATCAATCAGCCGGTTCAGGGCGCTGCGCTCGCGCGTGTTGCTCATGCAGAAGTACGCGCCCGACGACTGCAAGACGCGCCGGGTCTCCGCGAGGTGCGCATGTACACCGGTCACGTCGAGGTGTTCGAGCACATCGAGCGAGTAGGCGCCATTGAATGTGCCGCTCGCAAATGGCAGGGCACGCGCGTCGCCTTGCACGAGGTCTACAGTGGCGAGAGCTTCGGCGGCGAAACGCGCGGCGGCGTCCAGCCCGACGAGGTGCGCCACGGCGTGCCGGTTCCAGACGGCGAACTTCCCGTTGCCACAACCGATGTCGAGCACCGCATCATGGGGCTTGGGCGCGAGCAATCGCTCCAACACGTACTGCCGCACACCGGCGGAGAGCACAGGCAGACGCACGCGGAGATCGTCAAGCGGCACGGCCTCGTCCGCATATACGGTGGTCTTGCCACCGATTTCCGTTGCGGAACGCATGTCCACGTACCCGTCATGCATCGCGTACCGCGCGCCGCATTGCGCACAGACAAGGACGTCTGCTTCCCGCACGAGGGGCGGGCGGGCATCGGCGCCACCCGTGTGGTCACTTTGCGGGCCACACGCGGGGCAGCGCACGACGGAAAGCAGCCATGCAGAGATCATGCGTCGCCCTTCCAGGCGAAAGCGACGACGCCGTTGCCGACAAGCGGCGGGTACGGCAGCGCGAATTGCACAGGCAGGCGTCGTCCACCGAAGCGGACGAGCGGCTTGAACCCGGTGCGCACCCGCACGCGCGCGAATCCCAGCGCGCGGAGAAGCGCGCCCATCTCCCGTGGCGAGTAGATATGCGTGTGCGAAGGATCGGCCTCGCCGCTCCATGCCTTGCCCCGCGCGCGGTAAACTGGACGCCGCATGTCCCAGCGGTTCGGCGTGGTGAGGGCGACGCAGCCACCGGGCGCGAGCACGCGCAGGCACTCACGCAAGGTCGTTTGACCGTCGCGTACATGCTCGATTGCCTCCCGCAGCACGATCAGCGCGAACGTATCGGCGGCGAAGGGTAGTGGCGCATCGAGGTCGGCCCGCACGAGGGGGGCATCGGGGAGCAGGTCGTGCGCGGCGGTGAGCGCCGCCGGGGCAATATCCGCCCCCACCGCCCGCACCCCGCGCCGCGCGAAAGCCCGCAAACCGGGAGCGGCGCCACATGCCGCGTCGAGCACACGGGACGCGGCGGTGAAGCCCACGCCACCGAGGGTGAGCAGGCGATCGTACTCCCAGCCGACTTTCGCGTCGGACTTCGCACGCTGGGCGGCGAAGTAGGCGTCGTCGTACGTTTCGTGTCCCGTCGGGGCGGCAGGCTTCACTTGTTTCACTTGCCGTACCCCCTGCCACTGCCGTAAAACGAGTCCCGGTTCGTCACGACGCGCCAGGTATTGGTGACGAGCCGCGCGGGCACGACCGTGACCTGATTGACGAGCACGCGTGGGTACTCCAGCTTTTGCCGGCTCATGTCCTGAAAGACGAACTGCGTGATAAAGCCGAGGTTCCAGTAGATCGCGGCGGCGACGAAAACGGGCACCCAGAAGCGCAGGCGTGCGTTGCCGGGGAGCGTCCCGAAGACCCGGAAGAGTTCCGCGAAGCCGACGGCGAAGATCGGCGTGCAGACGATAAACCGCCGCGCGCCGTACGCTCCGGCGGTGGTCCATGTCTGAATCGCGCCATTGAGGGACCAGGTGAGCACGAGGCCGCTGCACAGGGCGAGGCCGAGGCGGGCATCGCGCCGGATGAGCAACCCCAGCCCGGTCACGGCGAGCAGCAGCGCCGGTGTCCAGAGGAACAGGCCATGTTCGGGGTTGAACAACACATTGAGGCCGTTCGGCACGTTGTAGTGCATCTTTTGTGACACATCGGGCGACGGGCGGAAGTCGCCGTACAAGGTTTTGTACACCGCAAGCTGCGGGGTAAAGGCGACAAACGCCGCGACCGCCATCAGCGCGCCGCCCGTCACTGTACGGCCCACATCCCGCCACCATGTAGCGGAAGCGTGGCGCAGTCCCGGCAGGAGGCGGAGCACCTCATCGGCGGCGGGCACGATGAGGAACACGGCGTCCTGCTCGCGCACGAGGCCCATCAACCCCCCCGCGAGGCCGAGGGCGACCCAGCCGCGCCACGTCCGCGCCCCCCGCGTCCGGTACCAGACGGTGAGAAAGAGCGCGGCGGCGAACCACGAGGGCGCGTGCGAGTAGGTCGGCGCAAGGTGGCTGTAAAAGAGCGCGGGCGTGCCGAGCCACGCCACGAGCGCCGCCGCGAACGCGACCCGTGCCCCGACGATGGTGCGCGCGAGCCGGTACGAGAGAAGCAACGCAGCGCCCGCCCAGAGCGCGGAGCCGAGTGAGACGGCCCAGACATACGGGGCGGAATAGCCATCTACCGCGACATGAAAGCCGAGCGCGTGCAGCGTGCGCGCCGCGACATCCCCCGCGACAAAAAAGGGCGCCCAGAGCAGCGCGGAGCCGATTGGCCCGAAGTTGATCGCGTGGCCCGTGGCGGTCACGTTCGGCGTCTCCGTGCCGTCGTCGTTGATGATGACGAGAAAGGGTTGCCGAAAGCCCGCCAACCCCTTTGGGTCGCGGTCAATGAAGCCCTGATAGTCGTTGAAAAAGTTCAGGTCGTGGTCAAAATACAGCGAGCGGTCGTACGAGTAGTACTCGATAGCGTCCGATGCCGTGATGCGGTGGGTGACGAGCGGCAGTGAGAGCGCGTAGAGCGCGATCAGGACCACGAGACCGCGATCCCCCACACGCGACCACCACCCCTGAAGGGCGGCAAGGGGGCGCGACGTGGCAGGGACGCGCGCTTCGCGGCTGGCAATGAGCCGGTTCATCGTGTGTCCTCCACACCGGACGCTTCGCCATGCGCGATACGGGCACAGAACGCGATCACTGCGGCGGCGCGGGCGCGATAGGTGTGCGGCGCGACCGCCTGCGCCGCCCGCTCACCCATCGCCGCAGCCGCAGTCGGATGCGACGCGACCCAGCGCAAGGCATCCGCGAAGGCGGCGGTGTCGCCGGGCGGCACCCAGCAGGCGCCATCGTCCGGCAGGACCTCGCGCAAGGCAGGGAGATCGGTGAGGATGATCGGGCGGGCACAGGCGGCGTACTCGAACAGCTTGAGTGGGCTGGCGCTCGCCTTTGACACGGTATCGGAGAGCGTGAGCACGTCCGCCGCCGCCATGTACTGCGCGACGGTCGTTTGCGGTTGCGTCCTGGCACACTGCACCGCCGATGCGATCCCGCGTTGCCGTACGTCCGCCATCGCCGCTGCCTGCTCATCGGGCCGCCCACCGACGAGCACGAGGCGTGCGTCGGGCCGGTCGCTGGCGAACGCCGCGAAGGCCGCGATCAGCCGGTCTACCCCCCGGTACTTCCAGGTACTGCCCACATAGACGGCAATAAATGCGGTGGGCGGGAGCGCGAGCGCGGCGCGGGCGGTGGCTTTGTCGCGCGGGGAGAACACCGCGTCGTCGTACGCATCGGGGATCACCGTCACCGGGCCACGCGGGTGCAAGGCCGGGTCATTATGAAGTACGTCCACGAAGGCATGGGTGAGCGAGACCAAGCCATCGGATCGCCGCATCACGACCCGGTCAATCAGCGATGCGAGGCGGCGCGTGATCGGGCCGGTCTGTGCGCTCGGATTGTGCGCTTCCAGATCGTGGCACTCATAGACGACGCGCGCCCCGACGAGCGGACGGGCGAGCAGTGCGCAGCCCGCCGCGACCACGGCATCACGCACGTAGAGGACTGCGGGGGCGCGACGCATGAGCCGGGTGCGGACGAGATGTGCGAGTACGCGCGCCGCGAACCCCATGCGCTCGGCGTAGCTCCAGCCAATAGAATTGAGCAGGTGACGCCCGGCATTGAACGGCAACCGGGCGAGGTGCGTCGCGCCTACTTCGGTGAAGCGCGACGGGCGGCGCGCGAAGCGGGGCACCAGCAGCGTTAGTTCCGGCATCTGCGCCCGCATCGCCTGCGTGAGCGAGTACGTATGGATCGCGTTCGCCGACCGCAAGGTGAGGCTCGTGGGGTAGGCGACGTACGTGAGGCGCGGCGGGGGCGAAGCCTGCGGGCAATCACGCGCAACCTGCGTGGTCGCCGCCGGCGTCGTTGTGGTCGTGTGCGGTGTCGTTGCGGCCAACCGTGCCTGCCTCCCTGTATCGTCCATGCACGGCACCGTACCGTAGTGTGCCCGCCGCGTCAATGTTTCCATATCAGGATGGATACCTTTTCGGTGGGCCAGTCACATCGGCTGACACCCCGCGCGGCACCTCGCTATGGGCCAGCACAGGGGTATCGTGCTTGAACCGATCCTGTTGAGCATGCGAAGATTATGACGGTATTTCAGCGATGAAGCGCGACGTAGCCAGCGATAAACGCTTCATCATGTGAACCATAGTATTTTGTGCTTCATCCCAAGTGGCTTCATCTTGTAAATGCACGCCAAATACCCTGTAGCAAATTCGTGATCGCTTGATCGTATCGCTTCGGTGCCACTCCAGTGAGGCTCCGAAGGAAGACTCGATTTCTTCTTTGTGGGCATGGAGGAAATCGTACACTTCTTTATTATACGTTGTTTTTGGGTTTTACATCAAAATCTCTGCTTTGATCCATCCGTCTTTCGAGGATATCGTGTACATATAACTGACGCCGCGCTTTCCCGTCTCGGCAGCTATCCAGCTTTTACGACTTGATGAGCGTGTTGCATGCGTTTCCACGCCAGCTTTCCTTGAGCGAAGTAGCAATGCCGTCCAGAAGCGCATGTGGTCCGTATCATCCATTACCGCAATCCCTCCCGAAGTTAATGTAGACGCCAGATGATTTGCTCAAAGGAACTGTGTCACATCGAATCCCTCGTGATCTGCCCCCGAAGGCCGATCCAATCATACTGTAAGTCTTTCTCTCTCACACGGATAAGGACGATGCATCACATGCCGTTTGCTGCCTTCGGCCTCCCACGATAGAGTGCGCGCGTCGTATCGGTGTCGTGGGGAGGATGCGTCATGTCGTTGGATAGCTATCTGCGGGCCGCACCGAAGGCGGAGTTGCACGTCCATCTCGAAGGGGCGATTGAACCGCGCACCGTGCTCGCACTCGCAGCGCGGAACGGCATTGCGCTCCCGACGACCGATGAAGCGAGTCTGCGCGCGTTGTTCGCCTACCGGGACTTCCCGCACTTCGCGGAGATTTTCGTGATGATTACGCGCTGTCTGCGCACCGCTGCGGACTACGAACTGATCACGTACGAGTATGGCGCGGCGATGGCCCGTCAGCACTGCCGGTATGCGGAAGTCACCTTTTCGCCGAGCACCTCGTACATTCTCGGTGTGCCGCAGGAGGTGTACATGGCGGGGTTGACGCGCGGACGGGTGCGGGTGCGCGACGATTTCGGGGTCGAGATCAACTGGATTTTCAACATCGTGCGCAAGTGGAACGACCCGACGCGCGATGTTCCCCTCGCGGACTACGCCACGCGCGTCGCCATCGAGGGCAAGGACGATGGGGTGGTGGCGCTTGGGTTGGGGGGCATGGAAGTGGGTGGCCCACCGGAGCGGTTCGCGCCGTGGTTTGACCAGGCACGGGCGGCAGGGCTGCGCAGCGCACCGCACGCGGGCGAGACGGTCGGCCCCGCAAGCATCTGGGGCGCACTCCGCTCACTCGGCGCGGAACGCATCGCGCACGGTGTGCGTGCCGTGGAAGATGCAACTCTCGTCGCGTACCTCGCGGCGCATCAGATACCGCTCGATGTGACGCCGACGAGCAACATCTGTCTCGGCGTCTATCCCAGCCTCGCGGCCCATCCCTTGCCCCGGCTACACGCGGCGGGCATCCCGCTCACCGTCGGTTCGGACGACCCGCCGCTGTTCAACACCACGCTCAATGATGAAGTGGCGTTGCTCGCGGCGCCGTTCGGCCTCGATGTCGCGGCAATAGACGACATCCTGCTGAACGGCGTGCGCCATAGTTTCCTGCCCCCGGAGCGCAAGCGCGCATTGGCAGCGCAATTCGTGGCGGAGTTCGCGGCGCTCAAGCGGAAGAGCGCGGGGGAATGAACGCGGGGAATTCACCACAGAGGCACAGAGGACACGAAGAAAACACAAAGAATATTTTCCTCTATGAATTCCTTTGTGTTCTCTGTGTCTCTGTGGTAAAGCCTTTTTGGTTCACATTCGCGCGGTAATGCTCTAACACCCGGCGGGCCGTGGGGAGCACATCGGCGGGGAGATCGGTGAGCGCGAAGTATTGTAGTTCGCTCACTTCCGCGCTGTCCGGCGTCAATGTGCCGCGCGCGGTGTGGGACGCGTAGATGCCGAGCACGAGATAGGTCTGGTCGCCGTTCGGGTACTGCTGGAAAAAGTCGGCGCCGGAAAACAGGCCGACAAAGGTGAGACTATCCAGTTCGAGGCCCGTTTCCTCCCGCGCCTCGCGCCGCGCCGCGTCTTCGACCGATTCACCCGGTTCGACCACGCCGCCCGGCAGGCACCACATCCCGTCGTCGGTACGGCGATGGAGCAGCACCCGTCTGTCTGCGTCCAAGATCAACAGACCGGCGCACGCGACCGTCAGGGGCCGATGGCCCACGAGCGCGCGAACCTCCTGAATGTAGCTCACCGTGATGCTCCTTCCGGCGTCGCCGCGACCAATGTATTGCCGAGGACGCGCTCATAGAGACGGATCACCCCGTCGGCAGTGTGGTCGAGCGTGAAGGTTTCCGCCATCGCATGTGCGCCGACACTTACCGCCGTCCATGCGGGCGTGTCGGACAGAAGCGCGATGATGGCGGAGGCGAGCGCGTCCGGGGCGCGCGGGGGCACGACAACGCCCGCGCCGTACTCCCACACATAGTCCGCGAGTCCGGCGGCATCGCTGATAACCACAGGTGTGCCCACGGCCCCCGCCTCGATCCCCGTTTTGTTCAGCCCATCATACAGCGAGGGCACGAGCACGAGGTCGGCGGCGGCGAGGTACGCAGGCACATCGTCCGCCGGGATTTGCCCGCGCACAGTGACGTGATCGCTCATATCGAGCGATGCGGCGAGGGCCGTGAGGGACTGGGCGTACGCGGTCGCGGCGGCGTCGCGCGCCGGGCCGATGAAGTGGGCCGACACATCCCCGCACGCCGCACGGATGGCGGGCAGGGCGCGGATCACGTCGTCGTACGCTTTGACCGGCACCATTCGCCCCAGGCCGATCAGGACGCGACCGGCAGGCAGCACGCCGCTTGCCAGAAGCCGGGTGCGTGCGGCGGCGCGGTACGCCGTGATCGCCGCTGGGGGCACGGGTGCGACGGGCGATTGCGGCGGCTGGATGGCGATGCGTGCCGGGGGACAACCGAACGCGGCGACGACCCGCGCCGATTGCGGTGAGTTTGCCTGCACGAGGGCGGCCCATTGCAGCGTTGTCGCGATCTCCCGGCGTGTCGTCGCCGTGCGCCCGTAGCCATACTCCGCCTTCTCGCCCGTGGCGATGTCGCCGCCCGTGATCGTCACAATGACGGGCGGATGGGCGCGGCCCGCGAGGGCGTGCCGAAAGATCGTCGCGTGTGGAAAGGCCATGCCGACCTGAATCACGTCGTAGCGCGCGAGTACAGCGGGCGTGAGGTAGTGGCGCAGGGCACGCACGGAGGAGAGAAACGGGGCATAACGCCAGCGGCGTGCGCTGTAAAAGCGCCGCGCGCGGTTCGATATGCCGGAACCGGCGCGCAGGTACGTCACGGTCGTGCCGTGAGAGTCGGGGCGGGCCGTGACGGCAACGGTCTGATCGCCCGGTGCGAGCGTCAGCATTTCCGCATCCACCCCACGCGCGCGAATCGCCGCCACCAGATCGCCGTGTGTATGGCTGACCATTGAATCCGGGCGATATGCGCCGGTGAAGTAGAGCGCGCGCATCCTTATTGCCCACCGGGTTGTTCGGTGCGCTCGCGGTGGGCGCGCAGGTGATGCGCCTCCGCGAGGGTTGCGTAGAGCGTCTCGAATTGCCGCGCCATCGCCACGGACGAGTACCGCGTGCGCGCGTCCACCCGCGCGGCGTGGGCGAGTCGGGTGCGCAGTTCGGCATCCATCAGGAGCCGGACGATCCCGGCGGCGAGGGCGGGCGGGTCGTCGGGGGGGACGAGCACGCCCGTTTCGCCGTCGCGCACGATCTCATTGCACGCGGGCACATCCGTGGTCACGACGGGCGTGCCGACCATCATCGCCTCGATGAGCGGTAAGCCGAAGCCCGCGTACCGTTCCGGCAGCGTGAGCACGGTAGCGGAGCGCAGCAGGCGCACTTTTTCCCGTTCCGTGACGCGGCCCGGCATCTCGATTGCCTCACGCACCCCAAGCTCCGCCACGAGGCGGTCGAAGTCCGAGCCGTCGCGCCCCGTGTGCCCCGCGAACACGAAGCGGGCGTCCGGCACTTTCGCGCGCACATGCGGGATGGCGCGCACGAGAATATCCCACCCCTTGCGGTACTTGGTCTGGCCGAGAAAGAGCACCGTCGGTGTCTCGCTTCGCGGCACGATTTCGTCGCTATCGAGCAGTGCCGCGTCTATCCCCAGGGGGATGAAATGCACCCGCTCCTCCGGCACGCCGAGTTCGCGGACCAGAAAGGTGCGCTCGTGCTGGCTCATCGCATGCACAGCGTCGGCGGCAAAGAGGGGCCGGTGCAATGCCCAGATGAACGCCCCTTCCCGTGGCCCGTTCGCCCACATACTGCGCCAGGGCGAGGGCACGACGCGCTCTGTGTGGATGGGGGCGGCAAACGGGCGGTCGGTGTTCGTCACGAGTACGGGGTCGTGCAGGATGCCGTACGGCGCAAATACCACGGGCACGCGGCGCATTGCGTACATCGGTAGTGCGAGTGCGGAGAGGCGGTTGCTGAGGTGGTGGACGTGCGCCACGTCGGGGCGTCGGCCCGTGAGTACGCGCCCAACGATGCCCGGCGCGAACACCCCCTTGCGGCGCAGGCGATAGACCGCTGCCCCGTCAATTGCCGTCTCGTGGTCGCGGATCATTTCCACCGATTTCGCGTAGTACGTCAGCGCGCGTACCGTGTGCCCGTCGTGCATCAGCGCGCGCGCCAGCGTCGCTTCGGGAAAACTGGGAAATCCCGCGACCAGTCCGAATGTTGTCACGAAATCTACATGCACAAGTACCCCCGGTTGTGAGAGCGAATTACAGTATGCAGTATGAAGTATGCAGTCAATTCCCGCTGCATACTGCATACTTCCCCACTGCATACTTCCCCGCTTAGGCGCGATGTCCGAGTACGCTCGCGTAGACCGCGCGCACGCGGCCCGCGACAATAGGCCAGGCGAAGTGCGCACTGACGAAACGACGGCCTGCCTCGCCCATTGCCTTGCGGCGGGCGGGGTCGGCGAGCAGAGTATCGCACGCGGCGGCAAGCGCGGCGGGATCGCGCGGCGGCACGAGTAAGCCGGTTTCGTCGTGCCGCACGACTTCGCGGAAGCCGCCGAAATCTGTGGCAATAAGCGCGCGCTCACACGCACTCGCCTCCGCCAGCGCCATGCCAAAGGTCTCGTTGGCGAAGCTCGTCCCTAGGACGAGGTCCGCCATCGCGTAGACTGCGGGCATTTGCTGGTGCGGGTATTGCCCGAAATGCACCCGCGCCGCAACCCCTAGGGCACGGGCGGCATCGCGCAGTCGCCGTTCTTCGGGGCCGGCCCCCGCGATGAGCAGGTGCGCGTGCGTGCGCATCAGTGCCAGGGCGCGCACGGCGTCAATCGTGCCCTTCCAGCGTACGAGCCGACCGGCCCAGACGAGCAACGGCGCATCGGCGGCGCCGAGGGGCGGGTCGGCCTTTTGCCCGGCCGCGTACGCCTGCTGCCACAAGGGGTAATCGGGTGCGCTGGCCCGAAAGGTGTCGAGGTCTACGCCGTTGTAGATCACGGCCGCGTTCCGCCCGTACCGCGCACGCACTTCCGCCGCGTTGTACGCGCTACAGGCCGTGATCGCGGCGATGTTCCCGGCGAACGCCCGGTCGCCGCGCCAGAAGTCGCGCCCGTGTGAACTGTAGACGACCCTCGTTTCCGTGCCGCCGCGCGTCAGGGCGGCGGCGAGCGGGAAATCGAAGGGCTTGTGAATATGCACGATGTCGAAGTTGCCTGCGGCAATCGCGGGATAGGCGAGAACGCCATAGGAGAGCCGTTCGAGCAGCTTCGTCATGCCATACTGCCGCGACAGCAGCGGCATCGTGCGAAATATCTCCCGCGAGATGTATGGCGACGTGACGATGTCTCGCCCACGAATGACGGCGGCCTCATCGTCCCCGGTGCCGGCGATGTACACCGCCGTGCTGCCGTCGCCCAGCGTCACGGCGGAGGCGGATTGTGGCGTCCCATCGAGGCTCCACTGCGATTGCCCTTTGCCGTAGCGTCGCCGCCCCCCAAAGACGACGACCGTATCACCCGCCGTGCGCAGGGCATTTGCCAGTGCGAGCACGAAGGTTTCCACGCCCCCGAACTGCGTGGTCGTGGTGACATTGACGAGCGCAACCCGCATCCGTGCCTGCTCCTGTGATCGCACTATTGGCTCGAATCTACCTGACCCCCGGCCCCTTCCCTCGAAGGGAAGGGGAGTGAGACTGGGCAAGGTAATAATGTTCTCCGTACGCCCCGGCATTGCAACGGCACACTCCCCTTCCCTTCGAGGGAAGGGGCCGGGGGTTAGGAAAACCAGCCCACCCGCAGCCTAGCTTTCGGCGTGTTCCCGGTCTTCCGCGAGATCGAGTGCAAGCACACCGGCGAGGATCAGCAGATCGTCGCCGCCGGGGGCGATGTCCACGGCGTAGGTCTCGCTGATCGCGAACCAGCGCTTCGAGACGGTGGCAACGACCTGGCCGCGCTGCGAAACCGTGAACTCATGGTCGAGCAGGTTGCCGGCGAGCTCGAGGTCGTTGGGGCCGGGGATGTCAATCGTATACTTTTCCCGAAACGGCGTGAAGAACTGCTTACGCACTTCGGCCACTTCGCGCCCGCGCACGGAAATTTCGTACGTCGGGCGGAGGGTGAGCAGTTTGCGCTCGACGCGCGCGACTTCTGCCCCCGTGCCGTCTTTTAGCACCAACGTATTGTGCAGGCTGAGGACTTTGCCGTCTACCCGGAATACGGGGTTGCCGGATTCATCGGTGATGTCCGAGTCCTCGCCCAGGTGGAAAATCCGCTCGCGGATCAGGTAACGCATTGCGTCTGCTCCTTACGCATTTGACCGCCCCACAAGGAGGCGTAACACCACGGCGGCGAACGGCACCCGGACGCCGCGCATCCGCTCGATGTCTGCCGGTTCCATGCCACCCAAAAGCCGGAAGACGACGAGGTAGATCGCCCCACCGACCACGGCAATCGCGCCGGTCGCGGCGAGGTAGAGCGCGCGACGGGCGATGCCATGCACGTCTTCCGGCACGCGCGCGACGGTGTTCACCAGCAGGCCGACCACGAGCGCCATCGGCAGCGCCGCGAGCGCGACCCGCCCAAGAAAGGCGAGCGGGTAGCGGATTGGTAGCAGGCGGTTGCTCACTATCGTGCCGAACAGCGAGGCAACCACGGCGAAGCCGCCACTCGTGCAGGCCGCGCCGAGCGGCCCGAAGGCGGGCACGGTGATGAATAAGGACGGCACCGCGAGCAACGCGATGCAGCTTTTGATGATGACCGGGCGGTACCGCTCGAACGTCAGCATCACCGTGGTACCCGTGGAAAAGAGCGAATCCGTGAAACCCAGGATCACGAGCACGATGCACACGGGGATCATCGTCTGGTAGCGCGGGTACAGCAGGCGAAAGAGGTTCGGCACGAGCAGCGCCATCCCGACCGCGCCCGGCACGAGTACGAGCGCGAGAAAGCGGGCCACGAGCGCGTATGCCGTCGCCAGTTGCCCGGTGTCACGGCGGCTGAAGATGCGTGTGAACACGGGCACCTGCAAGCTGGTGATCGGCAGGAGCAGGGCGGGCAAGACCGCGCTCACGGACCCCGCCGCGAGCCGGTACCCGGCGACATCTACCGAGTTGCGCAGAATGATGCTGGCAAAGGCGTACGACTGCACGAACGACGCTACTTGCAGGGCGTATTGCAGGAATGAGTACCGCGTGAACCGCCGAATTGGCATCGGCACGCCGCGCTCTTCCTCCGCGACGTACGCGCGTTCTTCGTCCGGGCTGCGCCGCACGGCGGTGATCGCCACCGTTGCCGCGACGAGCAACGCGAGGAAATCCACTGCGACCCGCCCGACGAGCACTTGCGCGATGTTGCCGCCGAGCAGCACGATGGCGATCACGATCAGTGGCTCGACTACCTGTATCGAGATCTGGATGAGGTTCCATGAGCGGTTGCGGAACGTGGCGACCAGTGACTGCATCGCCACATCGTAAAACGCCCCGACGAGCACGAAGCCGATGACCACGCCAAAGAGGGTCCAGTGGTTGCGAGAGACGAGGTCGGTGATCTGGTCGTGTTCGTGAACCGCAGCGGCATCCCCTGCTCGGTCTGCGGAAACGGCGGGGATGCGGCTGTCGAGATAGCGGAAGAACACCGAGTGCAGCACGAAGGCGAGGGCGAGCACGGGCAGCAGGATCGCCATTTTCAACCCGAAGACCCAGCCAATCAACCGGCGGACGCCGCGCCCTCCCTCCCGTCCCGCAACTTCGGGGAGGAACTTCACCACGCTGCGCTCCGTGCCGAGATCCACAAAAGCGCCGCTCGTGCTGCTCACCGCGAGGGCGAGCACGTAGACACCAAATGCGGCAGGCGGCACGGTATTGGCGAGCACGAGTTGCGCAAGCAGGTGGCTACCGAGCTTGGCCGGCAACAGCGCCGTGTTCCAGAAGGCGGCCCGGCCCGCCTTCGCCCCCAGTTGCGCGCCGGTATCCGGCTGCGGTGGCGGTTGTGGCTGCGACGGGGAGACGGGGGCAATCGCGGTCATCTATGCTCCTTCATTCGGTGTTTCACTCATCGGGCGTAGCACGCATTCAAAGGTGCCGAGCGCGGCGAAGCGATAGGCGCGGTACAACGGCACCGCAATTCCCATGCGGCGCGCGAGGCGAACGAAACGACCGCGCGCGCCGCTGGGCGCACGGTTCACGTCACGCACGCTCATTTCGCGTACATCGGTCACGGCGAGGCCCGCCGCCCCCGCGCGCCGCGCGAAGCCCGCGAAGGTATCGTAGTACATGGCGGAAAGCCGTTGTGCATCGGTGAAGGCCGTGCCGCGCTTCGTGCGGTTTCGCGCCATGATAAGCAGTTCCGCCACCGCGCGTGGCAGGCAATTGATGCCGTACAGGTGGTAGTGAGGATCACGCCATGCCAGGCGGTTGATCGCCGTCACGAGCGCGACGCCATCGTGCCGTAGCAGACGGGCGATTTCCCGCAGCACGGCGTCCGGGTTGCCGACATGTTCGAGAATATCCTGCGCCAGCACGACATCGAACGACGCAGTGGCGAACGGGAGATGCTCACCGACAGCGCGGGCGAGAGCGGGCATTTGCCCGTAACGCGCCGCGCGGAGCCGGGTAATCCGCCCATAGTCCGCGTTTGGCTCGATTCCGACCGCATGTACGCCGGTGTTCGCCGCCGCGACGAGAAACCCGCCCATGCCGGAGCCGATGTCCAGCACGCGCCCCCCGACAAGACGACCCGCGAACCGCTCGGCCGCGCGCAGCCGCCCGATCTGCGTTTCTTCCTGCCAGATGCGGTCTTCGCGCCAGCGTTGGAAGTCCTTGCGCCAGCGCATGTGTACCGTCCAGCGATCTACGAGTGCGGCAAGCGTCGCTTCGCGCGCTGCGGCATCGGCCGTACGGTCGGTCGTTGCCGTCATGCGGGTGCCCCAAGCGGGCTGGGGCAGACGCGGGTGGGTGGCCCCGTATAGTGAATGAGTTGAAAATCGCCCTGCACCTTCACGACCTGCCAGTCGCCGGTAATGATGAGCTTGTCGAGTGCGATGCCTTCCTGCCCCTTGTCGCCGCGTCGGTCGCCGAGCACGTAGGTAGCGCAATTGACGAGCTTCGGGTCGTAGTACTTGTCACCGGGGAACAGATACAGATAGCGACGTACCGGCACGCGCAGGGCGGCGTCGTTGGTGACGGCCAGCGCGGCGTCGGCGGGAATGAGGCCGTTCAGCGCGTCAACCTGTTCGGCGCGGTTCGCGGCTTTCACATCATCGTGGTACTTGATCGCCCGTCGCACGCGGCTGGGGTTCGTCAATACCTGCTGCGTGAGCGTGAGCACAAGGATCGCGCCAATGAGCGATACCGCGACCAGGGCACGCCCGTCGCGGTTGCCCTGTCGCCGCAACCGTCGGGGCAGGCGCAGCAGGCGGTAGAGGCGATGGTCGCCGCGTGCGAGGGCAGCGACCGCGACTACCGCCGCCACCCAGAGCCAGGGGGTGATGAGCGCGGAGTACTGGTGAAAGATGTCGCGCTGGTAGGCATAGTTCGGCCCCGCCAGCAGGTTGAGCAACAACGGTGGCAGCGCCACCACGAGGACGCGCGGCGCGAGCAGGGGCAGGAGCGCGAGCGGGTACAGGAGCGTCCAGACGTATCGCCCACGGTCGGCGCCGAGTACGACGCGGAGCACGTCGCCCGGGTGTGTGGCGAGGGTGCGCCCAATTTCCGGCGCGCTCGCGCCAAGCCAGTCGTAGTTTTGCAGGTAGGAAAACTGCGCCCCACCGGCGATGGCGGGCACGATGAGAAACACCGCCAGTGACCAGTATCCTAGCCCGACGACGAGAGGCAACCCACCGAACCATAGCCGCTGCTGCCGGTTCAGCCGGTATTGTCCGGCGGCTAGGAGGCCATAGACGCCGAGCGCGGCGATCACCAGCGCGGTATCAATGCGGCTGAGCAGCGCGAACACGAGGCAAACCCAGTACCCCACGGTGTTTCGGCGCGTGAGGAACCAGAAGGCGAAGAGCAGGAACGTGGCGGCGAACAACCGGGGCTGCACCTCGTACGTGTTGACGTTTTGCAGCGGTAGATAGGCGAGGAACCCGACCGCGAACAGCAACGCGGGCAGGCTGCGTCCGGGGATCATGTCCCGCGCGAGCAGGTAGATCGCCACCGCACCCGCTGCGGCCGCCAGTGTTTGCAGCAGCAGCAGCGTCGCGGTCGCCGGTTTGATCGCGTAAAACGGCAGCAACACAAAGTGGAAAAGAAATAAATCCTGCCCGAAGGCGGAGCGGGTATAGTCGAGCGACGACTGTTCCGCGAGACGCCCGTGCAGGGTGTTCCACAGGGGCTGCTCATAGACGAGCGGGTCAAAGCCCATGCGTAGCGTGTCCAGTTGCCACTTCGAGACCGCGAAGATCCCGACCACGTACGCAATGATTGCGATGCACAGCAGGCCGAACGCGGCGCGGTCGAACTGGTCGAGAACCGCCGCCCACAGCGGATGGCGAGGCCGTTCGGATGTAGTAGCACGGGCAATGATGCTTGTCACCCCATGCCTCCCGCATCTGCAACTACGCGACACAAACGGGGATGTACGGTCATTCGCGCTTCACCTACCGGTTCGTTGTCGCGTGTCGCCGCTATCCGTGCCATGTCCATCGGTACAACCCTCCCGCGTCTGACCCGTCGCATCGTACCATATCGCGGGCATGAGAGGTGTACGATCACTGTGGATACACCGGGAAGTACGCAGTACGCAGTATGCAGTGGGAATTGGTTGCATTTCACTGCATACCGCATACTGCGTACTGCGTACTTCCCCGCTCACGGCGCCCAGTACCGTCGCACGACATCGGCGGCGGGTTTGTTGCGAATCGTGTAGTTCGTGTCGCTCGTGCCCCCGGCATAGACCGGGTCGAGCGAGGCTTCCAGCGCCCACCAGAAAATGCCGCCGAGCCACGGCTTATCGCTCAGTGCTTGCAAGGTCGCCTCGTAGCAATCCGTCTGCTCCTGAATGTTGAGCACGTCGTTGCCGGTACGCTTGTTGTGCGTGCCGAGGCGGGACTGGAAGCCGATCTCGGTGAGGATCACCGATTTGTTGTATTTCGCCGCGATGCCTGCCATGCGGTCGGTCCACCGCTTCCAGCTATCCACGAGTTGCGGCACCGTGACCACGGTTTCTGGCGCGAGGGGGTAATAGGCGTCTATGCCGATGCCGTCGAGCACGTCCCACCAGTCCACGCTCGCATCTTCGCCGCAGTCGTCGCCGCCCCAATTGGCGGCATAATACAGCTTGCCGCCGTATACCTGCTTGATTGACGCGACGACGCCCTTCCAGTCCTGCGTGCGCTTGTCGGCATTCGGGTCACACTTGCTGTCGCGGTTGGTGTTCACGAGTTCGGTGCCGACAACGAGCGCTTCCGTGCCCGTATCGCGGGCAATCAGGGCATACTTGCCAATGACCCCCCGGTAGCTGGCGAACCACTCGGCCCACGCGCGGTTGTCTTTGCCAAAGCCGATATCGCCGCGAAAGTGGGAGTCTTCGAGCAAATCTATGTGGGGCTTGAGCATCACTTTTAGCCCTTTGCTGTGCGCGGTCGTGATCGCGTGGAGCACGGCGTTGTCGGGCGGCGTGGTACGGTACCACGGGTTGCCACCGTTCGCGTTATCGTACGGCAGGCAGAAGATGCCGGTGGATTTGGCGGTCAGTTGGTAGCAGGTGACGACAATGGCGATCCAGTTCGCGCCGAGCGGTTGCACGAAGTCGGACAGCACGCGGTCGGAGTCGGAGTTACCGAAGTCTTCGATCATCGGCGAGACGTAATTGAAGCCGCGCATGAAGTCCGCGTTTCCGTAGGGCGCGGTGGCAGCGGTGGCGGAATGCACCGGGCCGGTCAGCAGCGATACCGCGACAAATGCCGTGAGGACAGTGCGGAGCCGTGCGCCGTGCATACGCTCTCCTTTCGGGAGGGAAGCGCGGAAAAACCCACGCGACTTGTCTCGTTTCGACCATTCTTTTACCCATGTGCATCGTAGGCGATTCGTGGCGGGGGCGCAATACGCGATCAAAGCGCGCGGCGCAGCACGGCAATGCGGGGGAAGACGCCATTCAGCCCGACGCGGAGTGTCTGCTCGCGCTGCCAAGCCGGAAGTGTGGCGAGCGTTTCTTCGAGCAGGCGCATTTCGGGCGTGAGCAGGGCGAAGCGCGCGCCGATGGTTGCGACGCGGGCCGCTTCCGCGAGCAGTGCGGGGTACAGCGTGCGGTTGTCCGCGTGGCTGCCGACGTGATTGCCGAAGGGTAAGTCTGCCGTGATCGCCGTCACACTCGTGTCGGGCAGGGGCAGGGAGCGGGCGTCCCAATCGTGCAGGACGATCCGCGCGGTGTACGGGCTGGCCGCAATGTTCGTGTGGGCGAGGGCGAGGATGTCCGGGTTATTGTCGCACCCGACCACTTCGGCGGCGGGGCCGGCGGCACAACGTTCGGTCAGGAGCGTGCCGGAACCACAACCGATGTTCAGATAGACATCCGTGCGCTGCACGCCGGTCAGCAGGGCCATCGCGTGCGCTACGGTCGCATTCAGCGCGCCGGGCAGGTTGCGCATCCGCCACGGGCGCGTGGCGAGCGGGCGCGGTGTGAGGCGAATAAGCACGTCCCAGCCTTCGGTTTCGTCGAGTGGGTGGCGCAGCCGCAGCGTGAGATCACCCGCTTCGCGCGCGACCGCGAGCCGCGTGGCGTGCGCGAGTTCGTCCCGCAGGCGGACGAGCACGGCAGATTCCGCCCCCGCCGCCGCGAGGTGCAGCGTGCGATAGGTCTCCGGAGGCGCGGCGTCAACGACCGCCATGATGTCCGTCACCAGGGCGGCAAAGAGATGGTTGGCGAGAATCGCGCGCGGGCGCGGCACCGCAACGTGATGCACGCGCCAGACCGCCGACACCGTGCGCAACCGCGCGAGAGCCGCCGGGTCGCCCGCGTAGGTGAACTGCGCCTCGGTCAGCCCGGTCGGCGAGGGCCGCGCGATCTGGAGATGCACCTGTGCGGCAAAGCGGCGGTCGAACTCCGCGTAGGCGATCTCCTCGATCCCCGCGACGATTTCTGCCACGTACGTGCGCGTCTCCCGCACGGGCATCATTCGCTGCGGCTTACGGGGCATGAGATGCTCGCCGTTGCCGGGCAACCTCGAACAACACCACCGCGCCGCTCATTGCCGCATTGAGCGATTCCACTCCCCGCGCCATCGGGATGACTACCTTCCCCGTACACCAGGTGAGCGCATCGGGCGAAATGCCGTGGTCCTCATGCCCGATCACGACCGCCGCGCCCCGCGTCCAGTCTACCGTATCATAGGGGAGTGCCGCGTCACCATCGGTCGCGTAGCTCGCAGGCAGGGCCGCGAGGGCCGGGCCGAGCCAGTCCCACGCGACATCGGCGATCACCGGCAGGCGGAAATGCATGCCCATCGCGCCTCGCACGACCTTTGGCGCGAAGGGGTCCGCGCTCCCGGCGGTCGTGACCACGGCGCTACACCCCGCGGCGGCGGCGGTACGAATCAGCGTGCCGACATTGCCGGGGTCACGCACGCCATCCAGCACGAGCACGAGCGCATCGCGCGGGTTGAGCGGGGGCAAGGCCGCATCGGGCATCGCCACGGAGGCGATAATACCCTGGGGTGTCTCGGTGTCGGCAATGGCGCGAAACGCGGCGGGAGAAAGCGTCACGACCTCTTCCGCCCTCGGCCCCCACTGGTCGGTGGTGGCGGTTTGTTCCGCACCGAGCAGCGCGGGGCACAAAAAGAGGGTGCGCAAGGGAACGTCCGCCTCGATTGCTTCGCGCACCACACGTATCCCCTCGATGAGAAAGGTGCGCGTCGCGTACCGCTCCCCACGGCGATGGAGGGCACGCGCCGCTTGGACCATTGGGTTGTGCGGGCTGGTGATCGGTGCCATATCGCTCGATTACGCATTGACGACGAAAACGCAAAGAACGTGACAAGGAGCAGGGAGGGGAATATTTACCACAGAGGCACAGAGGACACAGAGAAAACACAATGACGTTTTTTGTATTTCCTCAGTGATCTCTGTGCCTCTGTGGTGAAATCCCCTTCCCCGTCCCGCTCCCTGTCACGTTCTGTGCGTCGTTGCCGTGCGCGGTGGATTACGCCGCTTCGGCTCCTTCGGCCACGTCCGGCACGTTGCGTGCGGCAATGGCAACGAGGTCGGCGAAGGCGGCGGCATCGCGCGTGGCGAGGTCAGAAAGCATTTTTCGATCAACGACGACGCCCGCCGCCTGCAACCCATTAATGAAGCGGTTGTAGGGCATGCCGTGCGCGCGGGTGGCGGCATTAATGCGCGTGATCCACAAGGCGCGAAACTCGCGCTTGCGGTTCTTGCGGTCTCGCGTGGCATACGCCATCGCCTTCAGGTTCGACTCCATTGCCGAGCGTATCCAGCGTGAGCGCGAGCCTTTGTGTCCCTTTGTCGCGTCGAGAACCTTTTTCGAGCGGGCCTTCGCGGCGACGTTATTTGTTGCGCGTGGCATGACGGAGCCTCCTTCTAACGAGCGATGAGCAAAAAGCAATGAGCAACGAGGCATGACGATGCATACTCATTGCTCATTGCGCGGAATGCGTTGCGCTTAAAGACCGTTCGGCAGCAACTGGCGCACCGATCGCTCGTTCGCCGTGCTGAGCGGGATCATCTTGTCGAACGCACGCTTGACGCGCGGCGACTTTCGGCGGCGGAAGTGGCTTTTCATCTGCTTCGTGCGCATGATCTTGCCGGTGCCGGTGATCTTGAACCGCTTCGCGGCCTGTTTGTGCGTTTTCAACTTCAACTTCGTCACGGCGCGGTCCTCTCCTCTGTCGGTGTCGGGGGTGGCGTCACTGCTTGCCCCGGCATGGGGCGCGTCTCACGCGCCTCGCGGTTTTCCGTGGCAGACTCGGCCGCCTTTGTGACCGTGCCCGGTTTCGGCGACACAAGGGCCGAAAGCATCCGGCCTTCGAGCCGTGGCGTGTTTTCGATCACGGCATCGCCCTCGATGAGGCCGATGAGCTTTTTCATCCGCTCCTCGCCGTTTTCCGGGTGCGACATCTGGCGCGCACCGCGGAACATCGCCGTGACGCGCACCTTGTTGCCTTCACTGAGCAACCGCTTCACCGTGCGGGCGTAGGTCTCAAGGTCGTGATCGTCAATGAGTACCTTGAAGCGGACCTCTTTGATGTCCTGCTGCTTCTGGTTCTTGCGCGCCTCGCGCTCTTTGCGCGACAACTCGTACTTGTACCGCCCGAAATCCATCAGGCGACAGACGGGTGGCGTCGCGTTTGGCGCGATTTCCACAAGGTCCAGACCCAGCTCGCGGGCGCGGTCCAGCGCTTCCCGCGTTGGCAGTACGCCAAGCTGGGTGCCTTCTTCGTCAATCACGCGCACCTGTGGGACACGAATACGCTCGTTAATGCGAAGCGGTCGGCTGATACGAATTCCTCCTGATGCACCTGTCATCGCGTGTGCCCGGTCCCGAACCGGGTAAGCAAAAGTGACCCCGCCGTGCGAAGTCAGCACAATATCCTACCATCGCATCGGGGGTGCGTCAATGCACGCGGGTTGCGCCGTCTTGCCAAAAGAGGCACGACATGGTAGATTTCGTACGTTGTCGGGGAGTAGCTCAGCACGGCAGAGCGCACGGTTCGGGACCGTGAGGCCGGAGGTTCAAATCCTCTCTCCCCGACCATCTTTTTGTCTGTGTGTTGCACCCCGCTTTTGCGCCGGGTGAGGATTGAAACAAACAGCGGCATGGTGAGCGAAACACACTCCGTACCCCGGCTGCAACCTGCCTCCCGCATGTCCCTTCGCGCCTCCGTTTTGTCCCATCGTTGGCGTGCCGGCATCGTGCTCGTGTATTGCGCGCTCACGATTGTCATGCTCTGGCCGCTCGTGCGCACGATTGGCTCCGCTGTCGCCGAAACGGATGGCGACCCGCTGTTGAATGCGTGGGCGTTGCGCTGGGTGCAGCACGCATTAGTGACGGACCCTCTGTATCTCTACGATGCAAACCTCTTTGCCCCCGCCGCGAAGAGCCTGCTGTTCAGTGAAGCATTGATCCCGCAGGCGCTGACCGCGTGGCCGATCTGGCTCGTCACCCACGATGCGCTCGTCAGCTACAACCTCTCCGTGTTGCTGACGTACCCCGTGTGCGCGATTGCGATGTATGCGCTCTGTCGCGCGCTCGGTGCGGACCGGGGCGGCAGCTTCGTCGCGGGTTTGCTCTACGCCTTCGCGCCGTTCCGGCTCGATAACATGCCCCACCTGCAAGTCCTCTCGATGCAGGGGATGCCGCTCGCGCTGCTCGCCATCGTGCAGTATGTTCGGCGTCCGACCCGGTGGCGCGGCGTGCTGGTCGCGGGCGCGTTCGCGTACATCGCGCTCTCATCCGTGTACTTTCTCGTGATCTTTGGCACGGGGCTGGCGGCGTTTTTGCTTGTCGAAGCCGTGCGGCAGCGGCGGGCGCTAGTCTCACGGGTCGGCGTGGGCCTCGCCCTGTGGTTGCTCGTGGGCGCGGGAGTGGTTGCCGCGCTCGATGCGCCGTACCTCGCCATGCGTCGGGAGCAGGGCATCGCGCGGACGCTGGATGAGGCGTACGATGATGCTGCGCACGGGGCATCGTACGTGACCGCGGTGCCGGGTAGCCTGCTCTGGAATCACGTCTTGCCGACGAGCGGCGTGGAGCATAGCGCGCTTTTTCCCGGCGCGACGCTGCTGATACTCGCTGCCGTGGGTCTGGTGGTGGCGCGGCGCAAACCGTGGGTGTGGGGTCTCGTCGCGGCGGGAGCGGTCGGGTTCATCCTCTCGTTCGGGCCGACGTGGGGTGAGAAGGAGGCCGGATACCCGTTGCCATACCGCTTTCTCTACCAGCATGTCGTGGCCTTTCAGGGGTTGCGCGGGCCGGACCGCTTCGCGTCGCTCGTGCTGCTCGCGCTTGCCCCGCTCGCCGCGCTCGGTGCGACCGCCATCTGGGGGCTGCTTGCCCATCGGGGGGAATGGTGGCGGGCGGGCATCGTGCCCGCGCTGCTTGCCACCGTTGCGCTCACGGGCATCGCGGTGATAGATGATGCCGCGCGTCTCCTGCCGACGGTGCCGGTTGATCGGTCGGCAGCGACACTTGCGCCGTACCGCTGGCTCGCAACACGGCACGATACGGGCGTGGTCGCGGAGTTCCCGACGGATACCGCCGTAAGGTAGTACCCCGCTAAAGCGTGGTCAGGCTGCATGGGTAATTTCCCGCAGCCACGTTGGCGGTCGGCCCCGATGTTTCACCGCCGGGAGCGGCACCGGGAAGGTCAGCAGTTCCCCTATC
>JAABUQ010001604.1_pt1 | contig 47826 bp, 40 predicted proteins | sample 5560001 | NCBI WGS metagenome assembly JAABUQ01 (sample SAMN10711888, study PRJNA513371) | rock metagenome | isolation source: Antarctica rocks | place: Antarctica: Victoria Land, Finger Mt nord | collected 2015-12-18
AAGAACCCCGCCGCGACCAGGGCGATCACGCCCAGGGCCAGCCAGGCGACGACGCCCAGGAGGATGTACCGATCAACGCCCATCGGCGGCGATTCCCAGGGCCTTCGCCATCTCGGCCATCAGGTCGCGCTCGGAGAGGCCCTCCCAGCAGTGGCCCTTGCCCGAGCCGTAGCGGAAGGTCGCGGCGGCGGGCGGGTCGGCCCGGTTGAGCGACACTTCGAGCCGGCGGACGGCGTTGTTCAGGAAGTAGTCGTCGGCGTCGCCCACCGCGATGTGCAGCTTGCCGCGAAGCTTCGGGCCCAGCGCCGGCCAGTTCTCCTCCAGGAACAGCCGGAGATCGTAGCCTTTCCAGTGCGCGACGGCCTCGCGGTCGATCCTGCCGGTTTTCGAGTCCCAGAGCGGCACCGGCAGGCCGTCGGCGCCACGGGCGCCAAAGGTCGCGTTCCAGGAGCCCCACTGGCCGCCGGAGCGGGTGTACGAGTCGCCGCGGCCCAGGGTGTTCTCCATCGCGCACTCGTGGCGCATCGTGTACCGGGTGTCGCCGTTGAGTTCGCGGGCGGCGGGGCGCTCGAAGCCGCGGTCGTTGAGGTAGGCGTCCCGATCCTCATAGATGTTGACCAGCTCCAACGAGCGGAAGTCGACGGGGTCGGGGCAGCAGCCCCAGGCGCCTGCGAACGCGTCGGAGTAGAAGACTTGCAACGCCAGCGCGACCCAGCCGCCGGTCGAGCCGCCGTCCACGACGCGGGCCGCCCCCCTCCCGCCGCAGCGGAAGAGGCGCTCGATGTGCGGGATCAATTCGCGAGTGACCGCCGCGCCATACGGGCCGTGATTCGCGGAGTCGACCTGGTACGGGTCGCCCAGCGGGCCGGCGCCGTCGAGGTGCAGCAGGACCATGCGCGGGGCGTCGTCGGCGAGCCAGGCCCCGCGGAAGGTCGAGCCGGGGGCCATCATCGCGCGGACGGTCGTGTAGCGGTCGCCGAAGCCGCCGATCCGCACTCGCAGCGGATAGCGCCGATCCGGCTCGCGGTCGAAGTCGCGAGGGAGGATCACCCCGCCCCGAAGCGCGATCGGCCGGCCGTGGAAGGCGGTCAGCAAGGGCGAGGGGATCTTGAGGAAGCGCAGGAGGTCTCCATCCTTCGGGAGTTCCTCGGGAGGCAAGACCCTGGACAGTTCCAGCCGCACGACGCCCCCCTCGGCCGGGTCGAGGCGGACGCGCTCCGGCCTGCTGACGAGGTTGCCGGGGGCGTTGGGCGAGCGGATGTCGCGCGAGCGGTCGAAGACCGCCTGCACGGCGTAGTCGCCCGGCGGCAGGAGGGCAAGGCTCGGGATCGGGAACGCGGCGGCCGAGCCGTCGACGACGCCAACGGAGCCGGGCGCGAAGCCCGCCACGTCGCGGCCGAGCACCGGCGGCGCGTCGAGACCTGGGCGCCCGACGGCCAGTCTCGGCTCGGGGCGCGACCGCCGGCCGATCATCACCAGCAGGCGACCGTCCTCGGAGCCGGGGATCAACCCGGCGGCCATGCCGACCTCGAACCGCAAGGCGGGCGCCCGCGCCCCCTCGCCCATCGCGGTCGTCCCGGCCGTCAGGACGATCGGCAAGGCCGCGAGCCATCCCGGTTTCGCCATCGCTCCCCTCCGCTCCGCTCCGCTCTGCTCTGCTCCGCCGCCGAGCCCCCTGATTCGAGCGGTGTATGCTACGGCCGGGGGCGCCGGGGCGAAAGCCTCGCGGAGAAATCCAACCCTGGACAGTCGTTGGCCGCGCGGATAGGAATGGGGATCGATCCCCTCTGGCATGGCCCCGAGGTCCGCCGCGATGCATCGCAACCTGCTCGCCGACCAGCTTCCGTATCGGTTCTACCCGCCGAAGCTGCACCCCTTCTGGGTGGCCCTGGCGACGCCGTTTATCCGCCGCATGATGCGCACGAAGCTCCGGGTCGAGTCGATCGAGTTCGAAGGGGTCGAGAACCTGCAATCCCTGCTCGGCCGTGGCGACGGCATGCTGCTGACGTCGAACCATGTCGACATCGCCGATTGCGGTGTGGCGTTCGAGCTGGGCCGCAAGCTGCGCCGGCCCTTCTGCTACATGGCCGCGCACCAGCTCTTCACCGGGATTCACCGCCAGGTCCTGCCGCGGCTGGGGGTCTTCCCCGTCGATCGCGAGGGCTCGGACCTCAGGGCCTTCAAGGCGGGCGTGGAGGTCTTGACGAAGGCCGAACGCCCGCTGGTGATCTATCCCGAGGGGGAAACCTACCACATGGCCGACCGCCTGACCCCCCTGCGCGAAGGAGCGGCGGCGCTGGCCGTCACCGCCGCCAGACGCCTGGCGGAGGCGGGCAAGACCGTCTGGATCGTTCCCGCCGCGATCAAATACCGCTTCCTCGACGGCTCCGACCCGCTTCCCGGCTTCTCGACGTTGATGGACGAGCTGGAGGCCGGCTTTACCTGGTGGCCGCGCACCCACAAGGATCTGATGGGCCGGATCTACGACTTCGCCGAGGCGATGCTCGCTCTCAAGGAGCTGGAATACCTTGGCGGCGCTCGCGGCGGCCCCTTGAAGGAGCGGATCGCCGATTTGCGCTCGCATATCCTCGACGGTCTGGAGCAAGCGCATTTCGGCAAACGCAGCGCCGAGCCCGTGCCGGTCCGTGTGAAGGAGCTGCGCCACGCCTGTCTGGAAGAGCTGGCCAGGCCCGCGACCACCCCCCGTCGGGCCGATGAACTCCGCGGCGAGCTCAACGACGTGTTCGTCGTCGTGCAGCTCTTCAGCTACCCCGGCGACTATATCCGCGAGTGTCCGACCCTGGAGCGAGTGGCCGAGATCCTCACGAAGTTCGAGCAGGACGTCCGCGGGGTGTCGGACCCCGTCCCCCGCGGCCCGAGGCGCGCCCTGTTGAGGATCGGCCCGCCAATCAACGTCGGCGAGCGCCTCAAGGCCGGCGGCAAGCCCCGCGCGCTCGCCGCCAGCCTGACGGCCGACCTGGAGGCCCGCATCCAGGGCCTCCTCGACGCGATCGGGCCGGGGAGGCCGCTCGACCTCAAGGCAGGGGCGATCGCGACGCCGGTTCCGCCCGCCGAGCCCCTGGAAGCGAGGTCGGCGTAGGCTAGGAATCCTTGGAGCGGGCGTCAAATCTCGGTCTAGCTCGGCTTCTCCGCGTGGACGTCGTCCTGCGGCTCAAAGCCGATCGCCTCGGCGCTGTGGGCCAGGTCCCAACGGGTGCCGCGGTTGCGGGACATGCCGTTGACGACCACGAAGCGACGTTCGCCCAGGTCGGCCTCGACGGCGCACTCGAAGAGCAGGACGGCGTCGGCGTTGGACAGCCAGAGGGCGCGGTTCCAGTCGTCGGGGAGGGTTTCCGGGCGATTCGCGCCGGGCTGGACCCAGCCGAGGCGCAGGGCGATGAAGGTCATCTCGAAGGCGTCGGCCAGCGACTTGCCGAGGCGCTCGCCCATCAGCTTGGCCGCGCCGTAGGGGTTGCCGGGCAGCGGGGGCGTATCGACGGTGATGGGGCCGTCGCCGACGTGGCGATAGCCGCTCATCGCGTGGTTCGAGCTGGCGTAGACGACGCGGTCGACGCCCGCCAGGGCCGCGGCGTGGAAGACGTTGGCCAGAGCATCGAGGTTCGGCCCGATCAGCTCCTCCCAGGTGGCGCGCTCGCTGGGGTTGGCGGCCAGGTGGACGACCGTGTCGGCGCCGTGGAAGCACTCGGCCCACTCGTCGTCGAACGTCGAGAGGTCGGCGGCGACCACCTCCGGCTCCTCGGGCCCGGCGGCGGAGTCGAGCAGGATCAGATCGTAGGAATCGGCCCACGCCGCCCGCAGCTTGCGGCCGATGTTGCCGCAGGCGCCGGTGATGAGGACGGTGCGCGGGCCGTCGTCGACGGACTCGAACTCGGCCTCGCTTTTCGCCTCGGCCTCGGCCTCGGCATCGATCAGCGGCAGGTCGGGCCAGTTATCCACGGTGCTCATCGCGTTGCCTTTGCGGTGGAGGACGGGTCGGGCCGGATTTTAGACGGCGGCCAGCACGCGGGCTCCGCGGATCTGCCGGGCCAGGGGCTCCCACCAGGCGCCGCCGTTGCGGGTGTTCCGCAACTCGCCGGAGCCCAGGGCGACGAGGGCGTACTCCGGGTCGGCCGGGTCGAATCGGATGGCGATGATCGCGTCATGCCCCAGGTCGTCGGCGAACCCGCGTTTCACGATCGCCCACGATTTGCCGCCGTCGGTGGACTCATACAGGGCGAACCCCAGGCCATTCTTCGGGGCGGCCGGGCCGGCATCGGGGGCGACCGGGGCGACGCCGGCCAGCAGGGACCTGGGATCGGTGGGATGGACCTCGATCGCCGCGACGTGGGGGACCTTCTCCAGCCCCTTGCCGATCGCCTCCCAGGCGTTCCCGCCATCGCGGCTGATCCAGGCCGCCTCGGACGTTCCGGCCAGGACCAGGCCTCCGGGACCGGGCACGACACGGAGGGCGTAGACCTCGGTGGGCAGCCCCTGGCAACGCACCCACGAGCGGCCGGCGTCGTCGCTGCGCCAGAGGCCCTCGCCAGCGACGGCGGCGAACCAGGACGACCCGGTGGCCAGGGCTCGAATCCGGGGGGCCGGGCCGGAAGTCGCGGCCGTCGGCATGGGCACCGGGAGCCAGCCGTCCGTGGCGCCGAACGCCCGGCGGTACAGGCCCGAGCCCGCCGTGGCCACGACGACCTCCGCCGGCAAACCGCCCATCGCCAGCGGGCCGACCGGCTTGTTCCAGGCCGCCAGGGGGGCCGCTCGCCATTCCAGGCCGTTGCGGGCGGTTTCCCAGATCCCGCCCCGGTCGTCGGCCGCCACCAGGGCGCCGCCACCCATCGCGGCGAGGGCGACGATCCCCCGGCCCTGCAAGGCGTGGAAGACGGGCCAGGGGCTGCCCGGGTTCCATCGATAAATTCCGTCTTCGGTCCCGATGTAAATCATGCGTCCGGGCTCGCTCCGCGGCCTTCCGCGCCCCCTGGCGGGGCCGGGCTCGATCCGGCCGCCGATTGCCCTACAATGGACCGGCCGGAAGCTCCGACACCATACCCCCCCGCCGCGCGCCGGGCAAGCAAGCGCGCGGGGCCAGCCCGCGAGGCTCGAAACGACCACGATGAATTTCCTGATCATCGGCGACGGCTCCGAGGAATGGGCCTGGGCGTTGGCGATCGCCGCGCACGAGGGCCACCGTCTGCTGGCCGCATGCCCCGGCTTCAAGGCCCTGCCGGACCTGCCCGGCGGGCTCGATCTCGACGGAGCCCTGGCGATCGCCGGTGTCGAGGCGGTCGTGGTCGGCGGCGATCCCACGCTGCGTGCCGAGGCCCTGAGGCGCGCCGCCGCCCAGGGGCTGCCGGCGATCTGCTTGCACCCGCCCGGCCCGAACTCCGACCCGTATTATCAGGTCGCCCTGAGCCGCCAGGAGACCGGGGCCATCGTCGTGCCCGACCTCCCCGCCCGCCTCCACCCGGGCGTCTCGGCCCTGCGGGCGGCGATGGCCGATGGCTCGCTCAGCGCGGTGCGCGTCCTGCGGTACGAGGCGCCCGTCGGCCGCCGGGACGGTGATCTCCTCGGCGACGCCTTCCCCCGGGCGGTCGACGTGGTCCGCGCCCTGCTGGGCGAGGTCGGGGCGATCACCGCGACCGGCGATCCGCCCGGGCCACAGCCTGCTGAAAGCCTGCTGGTGCAGCTCCGAGGGCCAGAGGGGCGCCGGGCCGAGGTCCGCCTGTGGGCCGGTGCCCCGGAACCGACCCGGCTGATTCTTAACGGGGTCGAGGGGTCGCTGACCCTGGAGCACGACCCGGACTTCCTGGGCCCCGCGCGCCTGGTCCGCCGCGTTTTGGGCCAGGAAGAAGCGGCCGAGGTGCTTGAACCCTGGGACCCGAGGGTCGCGATCCTCGCCGCCTTGACCGACGCCCTGGCTGGCCGCCCCTCCCGCCCGGACTTGCTGGACGGCACCCGCGCGATGGAGCTGGCCGAGGCCGCGGCGAGGAGCCTCAGACGCGGCAGGACGGTCGACCTCCACTATGAGGAAGTCAGTGAGGCGGGCAACTTCAAGACGGTGATGACCTCCGCCGGCTGCCTCTTGCTCCTGATGATCCTGGTCCTCCTGCCCCTGGCGCTGGCCGGTCCGGCCTTGGGGATGGGCTGGACGATTTACCTCGCCTGGCTGCTGCCGCCGCTGCTGGTCCTGTTCATCCTGATGCAACTGTTGCGGTTCGCGATCAAGCCCTCAGCGCCCTCGGCGTCGCCGACGGGGTCTGGCGAGGCGCCGCGGCCCTAGCTAGCCGGGGCGACGGCGATATGATACCAATCGGTTCGCGGGGGAGGGGCCGCGCCGCGACGCCCACGGTCGGGCAGGGGTGCGACGCGACGGGGGGCCGGGGTTGACCGCGGACTTGATCCGACAATTTGGATACCTGGGGATCATCCTGCTGCTGGTGCTGGGGGGCCTGGGGCTGCCAGTCCCGGAGGAGGCGCCAATCCTCCTGGCGGCGATCCTCTCGCGCAAGGGGACGATGTGGGTTCCCTACGCCCTGCCGTCCTGCCTGTTGGGAGTCCTGCTGGGCGACTTCGTCGTCTACTTCCTCGGCTTCTATTACGGCGACAAAGTGCTGAGCCTGCGCCTGACGCGTAAGTTCCTGACCCGGGCGCGCGAGGCGCAGATCAAGGGGTACTTCCACCGCCACGGCGTCAAGATTCTGATCCTCGGCCGGTTCGCCGTCGGGTTCCGCACCGCGGCCTACCTGACGGCGGGCATCCTGCGATTGCCGACGCTGAAGCTCTTCCTGACGGACCTGTGCGCCGCCTCGCTCAGCACGCTCCTGATGTTTGGCCTGGGCTACTGGTTCGCCGACTGGATCGAGCAGGGTCTGCGCACCGTCCAGCACTACATCGGTCTGATTTTGGCGGTTTCGGTGATGGCGGGCCTGCTGTACCGTTACGTCAAGGCGCGTCGGCAGGCGGGCCGGCGGGTGGGACCGCCCGTCCTGGCCGACGACGACTCGCCCCCCTTGCCGCCGGACGACCTCCACCCCGACGGCCCGACGGCCTTGCAAATCGCGCCGGTGGTCGCCGAGCCCGAGGCGACGGTCTCGATCTGGATCGCCGCGCCAGAATTGTCCGCGCCCCTCATCGCGGCGGCCGATCCCGGCCACCCCCCCGCCCTGGCGGCCGGGCCGTCGCCAGCGTCGGAAGCCTGATCCCCTGGGGCGTCGCTCAAGTCGGATTGACCCGATGCCGACACGCTGTTATCCTCCCGACGCCTCGGGGGTTCATCGCCCCGGGTGGCACCCCCACGATACGCCAGTCTTCCCCCAAAAGGAGACGGGCTCGGCAGGGGTGGGCCGGGGAGTTTGCCCCGGCCGGCGAGTCGCGGATCGGCTCGTCCCAGGAGGGTCCCTTCGACGGGCCCCGCCGATCAACCCCGGAAGATCCTGAGCATGAACAAGACACTCTTCGCAATCGCCCTGGGTTCCGGCCTGATCCTGCCGATGGCCGCCGCTCCGACGGCCCAGGCTTCGGCGATCATCCAGCCGCTGGGCACCCCGGAAATGACCGCCAGCCAGTTCTCCACCCTGTTCCAGCCGGTCGATTCCGCCCCCGTGCTGACCTCCGACTACCAGTACCTGGGGGCTCCGGTCTCCGGGACGATCCGGTCTCAGGTCTTCCAGGGGCAGGGCGCGGCGGCGGGCTACTACGCTTACGCCTACCAGTTGGGCGTCAACAACGTAAAAACGACGCTGGGCGAGCCGGTCCATACCGACAGCATGTCGTTTCAGTTCAACGCCACGCCCGTCGCGGCCAGCTTCCCGGGCATGAGCGCCCCGGCCTACGCCTTCGCGATCAAGGACGGCACCATCGGCGGCCTGATTCCGCCAGTGGCCGCCCCCGGCGAGATGATCGGCACGGCCGCCGTTTCCTGGCAGCCCGGCGAAAAGATCGGCACGATCCGGGCCCAGTTCGTCAACCCCTCGTCGCAAACGCCTCCGCTGGACGCCGGCTCCAACAGCTCAACCTTTGTCGTCCTGTCGAAGCAGGCGTTCACGCAGCAATTCGTCAGCCTACAGAGTTCCAACCCGACCACCGGCACCCCGCCGACGGTCTACTCCGCCACCGGCGGCCCGATCGCGCAGGTGCCGATTCCCGAGCCCGCCACCGTCCTGGCCTGGGCCGGGATGCTGGGTGCCTCGCTCGTGGTTCGACGCATCCGCAAGGGCCGCGCCCGCGCCTGAGGGTCGCGGTCCAAGGGAATCCGAGCCTGGCCCCCCGACCGTCGCGGGGGGCTTTGGCGTGCGCCGACCGTTCCGGTAAGGTAAGCCCACGGAGCGGCCCCGATCCCCCGAGCCCACCCCGATGTGCTTCCCCACCATCGCGCTCGTCCGCCAGGCGTTCGACCACCCCGAGGAGCCCGAGCCCGTCGAGGCCGTGGTGAGGGCGATCCTCGCCAGCAAGATCGCTGAGCGGGTCCAGCCCGGGGGCACCGTCGCCCTGACCGTCGGGAGCCGGGGCATCGCCGGCATCGCCCCGATCGCCCGAGCAGCGGTCGGGGCGATGGCCTCGTTGGGATTTTCTCCCTTCGTCGTTGCGGCGATGGGCAGCCACGGCGGCGGCACCGCCGTGGGCCAACGGGCCCTCCTGCGCGAGCTGGGCGTCACCGAGGAGTCCGTGGGTTGCCCGATTTCCGTCGCGATGGACACCGTCATCCTCGGCACCGACGCCTTTGGCCTACCGATCCACTTCGACAGGGCCGCGTTCGAGGCCGGCGGGATCGTCCTGCTGAACCGCATCAAGCCGCACACCTCGTTTACCGGGCGCTATGAAAGCGGCCTCTTGAAGATGCTGACCATCGGCCTGGGCAAGCGGCAGGGGGCCGCGCAAGTGCATAAGCTGGGCCTGCCGGGCCTGCGGCGGATGCTGCCGGAGGTCGGGGCCTTCCTGCTGGCGAAGACCCCCGTCGCGCTGGGCGTCGCCCTCCTGGAAAACGCGCGCGAGCGGACCGCCCGTGTCGTCGCCGTCGAGCCCGAGAATCTCCTGGTGGTCGAGCCCCTCCTGCTCGCCGAGGCGAGGGTCCTCATGGGCACCCTGCCCTTCGACCAGATCGACGTTCTGCTGGTCGGCGAGCTGGGCAAGAACTACAGCGGCACGGGGATGGACCCCAACGTCATCGGCCGGCAGCGGGTGGAAACGATGCCCGACCTGCCCCGGCCTGTCGTCACCCGTCTGGCCGTGCTGGACCTCTCGGTCGAGACGCGCGGCAATGCCCTGGGCATCGGCCTGGCCGACCTGACGACCGAGCGGCTGACGGGCGGGATCGACCCGGAGCCGATGCGGGTCAACAGTTTCACCAGCAACTTACTGACCCGCGCCCGCGTCCCGATCGCCCTGCCCACCGACCGCGACGTTCTGGCCGCGTGCCTCGACACCTGCTGGCGGATCGACCGCTCCGAGGCCCGCCTCGTCGTCATCCCCAACACGCTCGAACTGACCGACCTGTGGGTCACCCCCCCCCTGGCCGCCGAGGTCGAGGCGCATCCGAACTTGACGTTCGCGACCGATTTCCGCCCGATCCCCCTGGATGCCGGCGGCACCCTCGACCAGGCCGTCCTCTTCCCCGAGAGCGTCCGGGGCCGCCGGGGCACCCCCGCGGGCTCTCACCGATGACGATGACGATGACGATGACGATGACCCTTCCCAGCCCGATCCGCGCCGTGGTCTTCGACCTCGACGGCCTGATGTTCGACACCGAGGCCCTGTTCGCGAGCGTCGCCGTCGAGCTGCTCGCCGCGCGCGGCAAGACCTTCACGCCCGAGATGATGCGCGCGATGATCGGCCGCCGCGCCGCCGAAGCGTATCCCGCGCTCAAGGCGCTCGCGGGCCTGGAGGAATCGGCCGACGATCTCCTCGCGGAAGTCCGCGCCCGGTTCACCGAGCTGATGGACACCGCCGTCCACCCGGCGCCCGGCCTCTTCGCCCTGCTGGCCCACCTGGGCGCGCGGTCGTTCCCCTTCGGAGTCGCGACCTCGTCGCGCCGGGTCTACGCCGATTCGAGGTCCGAGGAGATCAGGGTCAGGGGCGTCAACCCTCTCGACTTGCGGCGCGTGTGGACCCGCATCGCGGCGGCCAGTTGCACGGCGTCGTAGCTCCGAAGGGCATGGACCTCCGCCAGGGTCATCGCTTGAGTGACGATCGTCTGCCTGATCTCGACGATTCGATACCGGTTCGCGAGGTGACGGCGGAACCTCATACTTCGTCGAGCTTCAGCCCGGCAAGCAGGCTCGATCTCGCGACGACCGTGACCGAACTGAGCGACATCGCCACCGCGGCGATCATCGGGCCATAACGCCCGAAGAGGCCGAGGGCGGCCAGGGGGATGCCCAGGGCGTTGTAGGCGAAGGCCCAGAAGAGGTTCTGCCGGATGGCCCGCAAGGTGGCGCGGCCAAGTCGCAGGGCGCGCGAAATGCCCAGCGGGTCGCCTGACACGATCACCACGTCGGCGACGGCCTTGGCCAGGTCGGAGCCGGTGCCCAGGGCGATGCCAACGTCCGCCGCCGCGAGGGCCGGGGCGTCGTTCAGACCGTCGCCGACCATCGCGACCCGGCCGCCACGCCCCCGGATCTCCGCCACCTTCGCGGCCTTGCCGTCGGGGAGGACACCCGCGAAGACCGCACCCGCGGGGAGGCCGAGAGATTCGGCGACAGCCCGAGCGGTCGCCGGGTTGTCGCCGGTCAGAAGCAGGACCTCCAAACCCCCGCGCTTCAGGCGGTCGACGGCCTCGCGGGCGTGGGGTTTGATCGCGTCGGCCAGGGCGATCGCGCCGACGGCGCGGCCATCGACGGCCACGCGCAGGACGGTCCGGGCTTGCGCTTCCCACGCGCGGGCGGCGTCCTCGACCGGGGCGAGGTCGATGCCGGAGTCGGCCAGGAACCGGGCGGAGCCGACGAGGACGGTGCGCCCTTCCACTCGGGCCGAGACGCCGCCGCCCCGGACGGCCAAAAAGTCTTCGGCCTTGGCTCCGGTCGCGAACGGCTCCAGGGCGCGGGCCAAGGGATGCTCGCTCGGAGCCTCGGCCGCCGCGGCCAGGCGCAGGAGGTCGTCGCGGTGGTAGTCCCCGGCGGCCAATGCGTCGGCGACGGTCGGGCGTCCTTCGGTGATGGTGCCGGTCTTGTCGAGAATGACGGTCTTGAGTCGGTCCATCCGCTCGAAGGCCGACGCCTCGCGGACGAGCAGGCCCGCGCGGGCGCCCCGGCCGGTGGCGACGGCGACGGCCATCGGCGTGGCCAATCCCAGGGCGCACGGGCAGGCGATGATGAGCACGGCCGCCGCGTTCAGAATGGCCTGGCCCCAGTCGCCCGCGATGACGCCCCAGCCCAGGAGCGTCGCCAGGGCGACGGCCAGGACGGCGGGGACGAAGCGGGCGGAGACCGCGTCGGCCAGGCGCTGAATGCCCGCCTTGGAGCTTTGCGCCTCGCGGACCAGGCGCACGATCCCCTCCAGTGCCGATTCGCGGCCGAGGCGACGGGCGATGACCAGAAGCGTGCCGTCGCCGTTGCGGGTCGCTCCCGTCACGCGGTCGCCTGGTCGTTTCTCGACGGGCATCGGCTCGCCGGTCAGCAACGACTCGTCGACGCTCGACGCCCCCTCGCTCACGTCGCCGTCCACCGGCACCGCTTCGCCAGGGCGGACGCGGACGACGTCGCCGGGGCGGACACTCGCCAGCGGCACGTCACGCTCCACGCCATCGACGACGACGCGGGCCCCTTTGGGCGCGAGGTCCAGCAGCCGCTCGATCGCCGCGCCGGCCGCGCCCTTGGAGCGGGCTTCGAGGAACTTGCCCAGGGTGATGAGCGTCAGGATGATCCCGGCGTCCATGAAGAAGTGGGCCTCATGCGCCGCCCCCGACAGCAGCCGCGCCAGGCTGTAGCCAAAGGCCGTCGAGGTTCCCAGCGCGATCAGCGTATCCATGTTCGACGACCCGTGCCGCAGCCGCGCCCAGGCCCCCCGCAGGTACGGGCCGCCCAGGACGATTTGCAACGGCGTCGCCAGCGCCAGCATCGCCCAGCCGATCCAGCCGGCATGCCCGAAGGCCCCCGGCGCGAGCATCGGGGCATAGCCCAGCATGACCAGCGGGACGGTCAGAGCCACGCCGACGAGCAGGCGCCGCCGCCAGGTGGCGACGCCTTCGGCACGCTCGCGCCGCAAGGCGTCGGCCCCGCCGTCGGGGTCGATCTCCGCGAGGCGGGCCGTATAGCCGGCCTCGGCGGCGGCGGCGGCGAGCTTCGACGCGTCGACCCTGGCCGGGTCGACCAGGACGCGGGCACGCTCGGTGGCCAGGTTCACCCGCGCACCGACCACGCCAGGGACTTGCGCCAAGGCCCCTTCGACACGGGCCACGCAGCTCGCGCAGTGCATCCCGCCAATGGCCAGGTCCCATTCCTCCTCATCGGCGGGAGGCGGCGCGGGGGCCTGCCGGATCGTCCCGAGGGTGACCAGGTTCACGGGCGACGGCGGCGCGGAACCCGGCACGGCATAGCCGGCAGCCTCGACCGCGGCGCGGAGTCGCGCAGGTTCGACCGTCGCCCCCAGAAACGCCACGTCGGCGCGGCCGGCCAAGAGGTCAACGGTCGCGGAGGACACGCCGGGGACGGCTTCCAGGGCGCGACGGACGGTGCCGACGCAGTGGTCGCAGGTCATGCCGACGATCGGGATCTGTACGATTTCCGGGGCCCGCGGCATCGCCTTCGCTCCTGGGTCCGGGCCGCGATCGGGCGGCCTCACTACCCGGCATTCTCGGCCGAAATCCGTCGCGGGCAAGGGCCGAGCCGGGGCGCATTGACCTCGCCGACGGGCCGCGGCGATAATTGGGGGGCGGCGGCACGGGGACGCGGGGGATATGGGTCGTTGATCACGCTCGCGGATTTCGAGACGGTCCCGGAGCGGGCCCGGGGGGCTGTTCTCGCGGTCGGGAACTTCGACGGCGTGCATCGCGGCCATGCCCACCTGCTCGCGAGCCTCCGCGCGCGGGCCGACGCGGCCGGAGCCCCGGCGATCGCCCTGACGTTCGACCCCCACCCGGTCGCCGTCCTGCGGCCCGAATCGGCCCCCAGCCCTCTGGTCTGGACGGCGCGCAAGGTCGAACTTCTCGAAGCGGCCGGCGCGACGGAGATCGGTGTCTTCCGGACGGGCCCCTGGCTGCTCGGCCTGACGGCCCGCGAGTTCTTCGACCGGGTGATCGTCGGCCAGTTCGCCGCGGCGGGGATGGTCGAGGGGCCGAACTTCGGCTTCGGCCGCGACCGCGGGGGCGACTCGAGCCTGCTGGCCGAGTGGTGCGCCGGGGCGGGCCTGGCCTTCGAGGTCGCCTTGCCGACCGAGGTCGGCGGGCGGATCGTCTCGTCCACCGCCATTCGCCGCGCCCTGGCCGAGGGCCGCGCCGCTGAGGCCGCCGACCTCCTGGGCCGGCCGCACCGCATCCGTGGCATCGTCACCCACGGCGCCGGCCGGGGGGCGGGCCTGGGCTTCCCCACGGCGAACCTCGACGAGATCGACACCCAGATCCCCGGCGACGGCGTGTATGCCGTCCGCGCCTTCCTCGGAGGCGACGCCCGCCCCCGTCCGGCCGCCTGCCACGTCGGGCCGAACGTCAGCTTCGGCGAGCAGGATCGCAAGGTCGAGGTCCACCTGATCGACTTCGACGGCGACCTCTACGGCCGGACCCTCGAAGTCGACGTCCTCGACCTCCTCCGCCCCAGCCGCAAGTTCGAGGGCCTGGACGACCTGCTCTCCCAGATCCGCGCCGACATCGCCCGCGCCCGCGTCGTCGCCGGCTGAGGGTCAGTCGCCCCGCTCGGGCAGGGGGAAGACGAGGTCGCCCATCCTGCGCGGGCTGACCCAATAATCCTCGGCGGCGTGATTGTCGGTGCGGTCGGGCCCGACGCTGTAGAGGAGCCACTGCCCGGGCCGGGTCGGACGCAGGCTGCCACTCGAAGGGGTGCCGAGCGACCCGAGGGGCGGGAGAAGCTGGCCGCTCGAACGGACGTAGCCGAAGGGTCTGCCGAAGAAGGGGTCGGCCGGCAACTTCGGAAGCTCGGAGGGGACGAGGTCGGCCAGCGCCCCGGGATACGCGCCGTCGTGCCTGAGTTGCCAGGACCGCAGGGCAAGGATCTGTTCCAGGGCGGCTTGCCTCACGGATTCCTGGTCGACCGCGGTAAAGACGGCCGGGACGGCGGGGTAGAGCAGGCGTACCAGCGGGGTCGTCTGGAAGGCGTCGCGGAGTTCGTCGCCGCGGAGGATTCGGCCGTCGAGGACGAGGGGCTCCGTGGCGCCGGGGTTCGCCCTCGACCCCGGGGGCCGTCGCCAGGGTTCTCGCCCGGCGTCCTGGAGCAACTCGGCGAAGAGGAGCCGCAGGGCCCGTCGAGATCGGGTCCGTTCCCAAGGGGCGGTGAAGCCCACGTCCATGAGGAACTTCCCGAGAGCCGACTCCGTGTAGCCGTACGAGTGCCCCGAGCCGAAAGGCATCCCACCCAGCCCGTCGAGGGCCGCGTGGAACTCGGCGGTCGGCAGGTCGAGGAGGCGGTCGATCTGGGCGTATTCGACCTTGATCGCCTCGGCGATCGGCGGGGCGGGCGGCAGCTTGCGGAGGTCGTCCCCGGCCGCGCGGAGGCTCTCGGGCGTCTGGCGGGCGTCGGCCGCCCAGCTCATGCCGAGGCTCGCGGCCTGGGCGTGGATGGCGATGCCGATCAGCCGGGCGATGAGCCCGCCCGCTTCCTCGGCGTGCCTGCCCATGCGGAAGATCGCGCGGATGTCGCCCCACGCCCCTTCCAGGTCGCCCCGCGACATCCGCTCGCGGGCCTCGACCATCAGCAGCCTCGAAAGCTTGCGCAGGTCCTGCAAGGCCGGGTCCTCGGGCGTCGCGAGGGTCGACTCCGCGAGGCTCCGGAACTGGAGGTGGGGCAGCGCGGTCGCGCGGCGGGCGAGGTCGAGGGATTCGCGGTTGGCCCGCCACCAGTCGGTCGCGAGGCGGGTCTCGGGGTTCCATCCCTCCGCGATGACTTGCTCGATCTCCACCTGGGTGGTGTCCATTATGTTCGCCCTCGGGCCGGCGGTCTCGTGGTAGGCCGCGAGGGCACGCCGGTAGAGGTCGGCCGCGTTCTCCACCGCGGGGACGGTGCGCGACCGCAGGGCCGCCACGTCGAAGGGCGGGCCGACGTCGGGCACGCTGAAGGCCCGGTAGCCGACATAGAGGGACATCAGCCCGACGGCGGGGACAGCCAGCAGCCCGGCGAGCCGCACCCAGCGCCGCGGGCCTCCGCGGTCGAGCATCCAGTCGCCGGTCCAGCCGAACGACGCCGCCAGCAAGGCCAGGGGCATCAGCGCCAGGCTCCAGGGCGGGATCATCTCGGCCGCGGCCAGCGCCATGAAGGGCAGGACCGCGAAGGGCGTCAGCAGGCCGGCCAGCCCGCCCGCGGTGATCCCCCGGCCGACTGTCATCCCGCAGAGCAGCGCGACCGCGAAGGCCGTCGCCGTCGCTGTCGCGGCGGGGTACCAGTAGACATTGAGGGCGGGGGCGACCCGGCCGGTGTGGGCGACGACCCGGCCGATCAAGATCGCGCCGGGGAACGCCAGCAGGGTCGCCCACGCCGAGACCTTGGCGAGCCAGACCGTCCGGGGGCGGACGCCGTGGTGGACGAGGAACCGATTCGACGCGGCCCGGTTCTCGATGCCGAAGACGCCCACGCCGGCGCCCAGTACGCCGAAAATCCCGAGGATCTCCGGAAGGCCGACCTCGAAGCCCCCGAAGGCCATGACCAGGGCCACTCCCGCACCGCCGAGGAGGACCAGACAGGTCGTCCGGGCCTCGCGAGCCGCCTGCCAGGCCAGGCTCCGGAACGCCGGGAACCGCGGGGCTCCCGCGGGGCGCGTCGCCGCAGGGACGGCGGAATTCGCGGGCCGGGCACGCCGGAGCCGTCCGGGCCTGGGATGCCGCGTGATGATCGCCCACGAGAGCCCAAGCGCCCCCAGGGCGATCGCCAGGCGGAACGGCACGGTCTCCAACACCTGGGCCTTTTCCGCGAGGGTCGCCAGGGGCGTCCATTCCCCGACCAGGATCGAGGTCAGCGAGACCACCACGCCCGTGCAAGTGATCGCCAGGATCGCCGCGAGCAAGACGTTCTCCAGCAGGGCCGACCAGAGGAGCCCCCACGACACCGCTTCGATCAGCAGGCTGCCCAGGACGATCGCCGTCAGACCGATCGGGAATCCCGCCGGGGGCGTCGCGATCGGGCCATGCCACGCCGCGCCGGCCACGGCCGCGAGGACCAGGACGAGCGCCAGGGCGAGCGTCGTCGCCAGGGCGAACGTCGCCTTCCCCGCCCAGAGCGTCCGCCGGCCGACGGGCAGGGTGTCGAGCAGCCGCAGGGTCTTCGTCTCGCGCTCCCCCGCGAAGGCCGTCGCCCCGCTGGCGAAGGCGTACAGGTTCGTCAACATCAGCGCGATCATCGGCAGGGTGCCGCTGCGGATCGTGGCCGGCTCGGCATAGTGCATGACGAGCCCCTGGACCGCCAGCGCGATCAGGCCGACGGCCGCCCACAGCGGCCACAGCTCCCGCAGTTCCTTCCACCAGAGTCGGGCGAGCATCGGGCGCCTCCCGGGGCGGTCTCTTTCTATGGGGATCGAAGTGCGACGTGGGCGAAACGAATCCGATCGAATTGACCCCGTGGCCTCAGCCGGCCACGCGGACGGAGGCCGGCGGCACCGGGGCCGTGCCGGTCGACCCACGACGGCCGCGCATGTAGCCGATGTAGATTTCCTCGAGGTTCGGCGTCTCGACCTCCAGGCCGACGACGCCCGGCAGGGTGCGCAACGGCTCGACGCCGGCGCGGTCCGGGGCATGGACCAGCCAGCGGGCCTGGCGACCCGCGTCGTCCACGTCGATCAGCTCCAGGGGCAGCACAGGCGGCACGGCGGTCGTGTGGCCCCGTTCGGCGAAGGTCAGGGTCGCGAGGAACGTGCGCGCCCGCAGGTCTTCCAGCGGCTCCGCGAGGATCAGCCGCCCCTTGTGCATCAGGGCGACGTGGCTGGCCACCCGCTCGACCTCGGCGACCTGGTGGCTGGAAAGCAGCACGGTTCTGCCCTCGCCCGCCAGGTCGACCATGCTCTCCAGAAACTCCCGGCGGACCAGGATATCGAGCCCAGAGGTCGGCTCGTCCAGCACCAGGAGCTCCGGGCCGGCGGCCAGGGCCAGAGCGAGCGAGACCTTCGACCGCATCCCCTTGGAGAGGTGCTTGATCTTCCGCTCTGTCGGCAGGCCGAAGCCCGCGGCCAGGCCCTCGAAGTGGGCCCGATAGCCGTCGGTGCCCCCCGGTCCCCCCTCGTGGAATCCGGCGGCGAACCAGCCGATCTCGCCGACGGTCATCCAGTCGTAGAGCGCCGGCTGCTCCGGCACGTAGCCGGCCCGCCGGCGGACTTCTAAACCCTTCGCCGCCGGGTCGAGGCCCAACGTGTCGACACTGCCAGCGTCCGGGGCGATCAGGCCGAGGATCGCCAGGAGTGTGGTCGTCTTGCCCGCGCCGTTCTCCCCCAGCAGGCCGAAGACCGAGCCGGCGGGCACCGCCAGGTCGAGCCGGTCGACGGCCGTGACACTCTTGAATCGCTTGGTCATCCCCTCGATCCGGACCGCGGTCGCCTCGCTCATGGCCGCCTCCCGCCGAGTTGTTCCCCGGGGTTGGCGTCGGCCGCCCCGTTGCTCCTGGCCCACTCCTCGCGGATCATCGCCTCAACCTCCTCGCGATCCAGCCCGCTGCGGCGAGCCTCCTCCATCGCCCCCCGCAGCCGTCGCCGGACGATCTCCCGCCGTTCCGCCCGGCACCGATCCGGCGCCCCCTCCGTCACTTGCAGGCCCGTCCCGCGCACCGTTTCCAGGAGCCCCTGCCCTTGCAGGTCGCGGTACGCCCGCGCCACGGTGTTCGGGTTAATCACCAACTGCTTCGACAGCTCTCGCACCGAGGGCACCAGCTCCCCCGGCCGGAGCACCCCCGCGGCGATCCCGAACGTCACCTGCTCCACAACCTGCGCGTAGATTGGCCGCCCATCCGTGGCATCAAGGTGGATCAGTCTCATGATTGGCTACCTAGTGTATTACGTCACTAACACACTATTCGGCAAGCCTGGCTGGAAGTCAAGTGTCTGGTCCCCGCCTGTCCCGAATCGGGGCGGGCCGTCGCTCTCGATTCTGGACTGGAGTTGGGATGCGCTTTGCTGGGTGGCTGGGGTCGGCGAATCTCCCGAATCCAGAGCAACACCCATCGGGGCGGCGCCGCGCCCGTTGCGATTCGGTGTGGCACCCCAGCCTGGCTGCGAGGGGGGATTCGCCGGTTTAGTGACGGGCCAGCGCCAGCGCGATCTCCAGCGCGATCAGCAGGATGACGACCAGCTCCATGAATTCCGTGCGGGTGCCGCCGGCCTGCTGGATGAGGAGGTCGTAGACATCGCCCACGGTGTCGAGCTTGCGGCGGATCGACTGCTGCCACTCGCGGAGGTGGAACCGCGCGGAGGCCAGGTCGAAGACGCGCGAAAGGTACTGGTCCCCGATCAGCTTCAGGGCGTTGTCGGTCCGCTCGAAGAGGCTGGTGGCCTCGATCTCCAGCTCGCGGACGCTGCGGACGGCCCCGGAGTGCGTGCGCCAGACCGCCGCGGGGCCCCGCCGGCGCCGTTCGGGGCGGATCAGGCGATAGGTCGCCTCCAGGCGGTCGTCGAGGCGGTCGTCGATGTGACGGAATTCCAGGAGTTGGACGTTGGCGAACTCGATGACCTGCAAGGTCTCGGCGCAGTCGCGGTCGGCGACGAACCCGGCGGCCCAGTCCAGCACGACCAGGTCATCCGGGGCGTAGGACAGGCTGCGGCGGGTCGCCTCGCGGACCTCGGCGTCGCTCAGGGGGCCGGCCTCCAATCGCACCAGGCCGGCGATCCACTCGGCCTGCTTCGGCAGCCAGTCGGACCGGGGCTCGGTGAGCTGGAAAACGATGTATTCCTCGCTGAGGTCGCTGGGCTCGAACCCGGACACGACCGGCCGGATGCGCTCGATCCAGGGGGCGATCACCAGGCGAGCCGCCGCGGTCAAGGGGGCCGGCTCGGCAAGCTCTCCCGCGAGGCCCAGCATCTCCTCGGGCGTCAATCGCACGGGGAATTGCAGCGTCATCGAGATCGCGCCGAAGTCGAAGATCGCCAGTTCCGCGCGGGGAGGCCGCACGGGGGCGACACCCGGCAGGGCCAGCCCGGAGGGGTCGAGGTTCGCGCGCAGAGGGGCCGGCCGGTACCGGATCGACTCCGGCGTTCGTCGCCGGCGCGCCAGGGGGCCGGACTCCCCAGGGACGAGCGGCCCGGCGCGCACCAGGTCGATCTCGTAGCCGATGTCGAAGGCGAAGGCCAGGTGGATGACGGCGTCCAAGGGTTCCATCAACGGCGATCTTCAGGGTTCGAGGACGCGGAAACTGCGGGCTTTGACGACCAGCGTCGCCTCCGCGCCAGGGGAAAGGCCCAGCGCCCCGACGGCCGATCCCACGACGCTGACGATCCAGGCCGCCCCGCCGGTGCGGACCAGCACCTCGGCCTCCGCGCCGTGCGCAACGACCCGCTCGACCGTCCCGTTGAGGACGTTGCGGGCGCTGAGCACACCGACCGGGCCGCGGGCCAGCAGGATCTCGTCGGCCCTCACGGCGAGGGACAGGGCCGAGCCCTCGGGCCTCCCATTGTACGGCACGATCAGCGCCGGGCCGCCCTCGATCCGCACGCGCGTTTCGCCGCCTTCGGGGGCGTGGGCCTCGACGGTCGCGAGGAAGACGTTGCGGACCCCATCCAGCCGCATCGCGTGCGCGGCCAGGACATCCAGGGGCGCTCCCACGTCGGCGATCCTCCCGCCCGAGAGCAGGAAGAGCCGGTCGCCCAGCGCAATCGCCTCGGCAGGCTGGTGGGTCACGTACAGCAGCGGGATCGCCTCGGCCTCCTGGACCTTGCGGAGTCGCTCAATCAACGCATGACGCCCGTCCAGATCGAGCGCCGAGACCGGCTCGTCGCACAGGAGCAGCCGCGGACGCGGCGCCAGCGCCCTGGCCAGGCCCACCCGCTGGCGCTCGCCCCCGGAAAGGGTCTGGGGGCGGCGGTCCAACAGGTGGCCGACGCCGCAAAGGTCGGCGACCTCGGCCACGCGCGCGGCGACCTCGGCGCGGGGGCGTCCCTTCAGCCCGAATCCGACGTTGGCCGCGACGCTCAGGTACGGGAAGAGCTGGTCGTCCTGGAAGATCAGGGCGATCCGCTTCAATCGCAAGGGGACCTCGACCCGCCGTTCGGCGTCGAAAAGCGTGGTCCCTGCCAGCCGGACGTATCCGGCGTCGGGCCGGCACAATCCGGCGATCATCCGCAGGATGGTCGTTTTGCCCGCCCCCGACGGCCCGAACAGCACACCGCGCCCGGAGGGTCCCAGCGCCAGGCCCACGTCCAGCTTCAGGCCCGGGTGGACCTGGCGGATCAGCGTGGCCTGGAACCCCTCCGCGTTCAAAGGCCCGGCCGCCGGCCGGGGGCGGCCCGCTGCACGACGACGAGCGCCGCGATCGAGACCCCGGCGATCAGGAGCGTCAACACCGCGGCCGTCGCCGTTTCGCCCGCCTGCACGGCGTCGTAGATCGCCATCGAGGCCGTCTGCGTGAGCCCGGGAATGTCCCCGGCCACCATCAGCGTCGCCCCGAAGTCCCCCAGCGCCCGGCAGAACGCGAGCAGGACCCCGGCGGCCAGCCCCCGCCAGGCCAGCGGCACCGTCACGTGCAGGAAGACCGACAGCTCCCGCCTCCCCAGCAGCCGCGCGGCGTCCTCCAGCGTCGGGTCGACCCCTTCGATGGCACCGCGCGCCGGCAGCAGGAACATGGGGAAGGCCGCCAGCGCCGACGCCAGCACGGCCCCCGTCCAGTGGAACACGACGACCACGCCGAGCTCACGCTCCAGCATGGCACCGAGCCACCCCTTGCGACCGAGCAGTTGCAGCAAGACAAACCCCAAAACCGTCGGCGGCAGAACGAGCGGCAGGACCATGATCCCCCCGAGGATCGCCTTGCCAGGGAAGCTTCCCCTCGCCAGCAGGACGGCCAGCGGCAGCCCCGCGACCACGATCAGCAGGGTCGCCAGGGCCGCGACCTGGATCGAGAGCCAGAAGGGCGCGAGGTCGATTGTCATCGTCGCGCGTCGGACCTTGCCGCCTTCGTCGCGATGCGCCCGAACCCGCCCGCCGCGAGGATCTCCTGGCCCCGTTCGCCGAGCAGGAAGTCGGCGAACGCGCGGGCCTCGCCGGGGTGGGCCGACCGGGCGACGATCCCCAGGCCCTGCACGATCGGATCGTAGAGATCCGGGTCGATTTCCAGGACACGCACCCCCTTGACCTTGGCGATCGAGCGGCCGACCAGCCCGGCCTCGGCGTTGCCCGACTGGACGAACTGCAACGCCTGGCGGACCGTCTCGGCCTGGACGCGCTTGGGCCCGAGGGCCTCCCAGATGCCCTCCTTCACCAGCGCCTGCTTCGCCGCGGCTCCGTAAGGCGCGAACGCCGGGTTGGCCAGCGCGACCTTCTTGACCCCGGGTTTGGTCAGGTCGGACAGGCGCTCGATCCCCGCGCCCGCCTCCTCGTGGACGACCAGGACCAGCGAGCCCCTTGCGTACGGCCGGACCGATTCCGGCGCCACGTCGCCCGTCGCCGCGAGGTCCTCGACAAACTTCCGGTTGGCGGACAGGAACACGTCGAAGGGGGCGCCGGCCTTGATCTGCTCGGCGAGCTGGCCGGAGGCGCCGAACGTCGCGGAGACTTCCAGGCCCTTCCCCTCGCGGAACGCCTTGATGAGTTCCGGCATCGCGGTCTGGAGGTCGCTGGCGGCGGCCAGGCGCAGGGGCGTCGTGGGCTCGCCCGCCCGGGAGGGGGCGGCGAGGAGGGTCAGGAAGAGGAGTCCGAGCCATCGACGCATCCCATTCGCCTCCGCGGAGATCGCCCCGGGCCTCCGACGCCGCCCCATCGTAGGATCGTCACGCGGCGGGCGTCAACCGCGCGGGTCTTCGCCCTCGATTCCGGATGCGGGCCGTCGGGGCGGTTGTGGTCTGGGGCGAGCCGACCGCAGCCCTCCCGGGACTCCCACCCGAAGGCCGCGGGATTTCTCCGCGCCGGCGAGGCTCCTGGTCCCGATCATCTCCCCAAGGGGCTGCTCGGCCGCGCCGCAAAGGCGGCGGGTTGTCGCCCGAAACGGGTTGGGAGGCGTGGTCATCGTGACGGAACGAACCCAACTTCCGCAGCAGCAGGTGGGACGCGTCGGGGTTCGCCGCCGCGTCGCGGGTGTGCCCGTCGCTCGGCGCCGAACGAAGCCAATGGGGGTCTGGGGGAGATCGACGAGCATGATTCGCGCCACGTGTCTGCTCCCAAACGAAGCCAACGGCGGCCTGGGAGGTCCTGGGGGGATCTTCGGAGCAGGCGGGAAACGGCGTTTCATCCACCCGTGTCGGGACGCGACCTCCAACACCTGGGGACAAGCCATCCGAGCCATGCGACCCGCCGGCGCAAGACGAAGCCAACGAGGGGCCGGACGCGGTTCCGTCGGGTCGCCGTCGTCCTCGGCGCCGAACGAAGCCAATGAGCTTCGCCGGAAATCCATCAGTAAAACTGGCGGCGATCCGGTCGATAGCGGATATGGATTCGGCGGGCGTTAACGGTGTCGGCTCGGCGGGCATTAACGGTGTCGGCGCAGTCGTCCCTCCGCTACAATGCGGCGATAGGAGCACCGCCCATGCGAATGCCGCGGTTCGGAATCAAGGCGGTGATGGCGGGGGTGGTGACGGTAGCGATCACTTTGGGGGGCTGGAAGTTCCTCGAACGCCGCCGCACCCTGCTTGCGCGGGCGGACTACCACGCCGGCCATGAAGCTTGGTTGCTGGAGGAAGTTACACCCGGCGCCCCTGGCTATCTCCATCATTGGCCGGCATCCCTGAGCCAACTGGCGAGGGACCCGCAGTATCGCCGCGAGATGCTGGATTATCATGCACGGCTGAAATCCTTGTATCAGCATGCCGCCGATCGGCCTTGGGTAGTCATCGGTCCCGAACCTCCGCAACCCCCGATGCCCATCCGGCCCCTTAATGAAGCGTCCATGACCCTGGATTGATCCGGACGCCGTGGCGATCAGGCTAAGGAAGTCCAATGCCCATCCCCCGCCCCCGGTTCACCGTCCGCCGCCTGATGATCGCCGTGGCGGTGTCTGCTCCGGTTGCCGCAATCGGGGCGAAAACCTATGACGCTTGTCAAGCGACCGGCCTTCCTCAGAGCATCCTTGTGGCGGTTGCGGTCACGGGTCTGGTCGGCTTCCTCGCGTTACGCAAGCCCCTTACTGCTATTCCATTCGTAGTTTTGGTCTTCTTGATGACTCCCAGGATCGCTACCTTCCCCCGTATGAACTATTTCGAGTTACCGTCTCAGGGGGCGATGCTTGCTTGGTCGGTCGGGGCGCCAGTGGGTTGGATTCTCAGAACAATTCGCAAGGGAGGCCGGAAACCTACGCGCAACGTAGAACCGCCGGGAACGTCGGAGGTGGATGATTGGCTGAGAAATCACTTCGCTTAAGATAATTTGATGCTTCAAATGCTTCAATCCCTACCCATCTAAGCCATCCCAACCCGATGAAATCCGAATAGTTTGGTGGACCGGCTGATTCGCTCCCGTTGTGCAGCCGCCCCTACCATTTTGCAGGACGCTCCCGTTGTGCAAAGCCAACCCAATGGGGGTCTGGGGGATTTCAAGGCGGGCCTCCTCTCGCCGACCGGCGGCGCGAAACGAAGCCAACGACTCCACGCGGGGGCGACGGCGACGAGCGTCCCGGCGGAGCGGCACGCCTTCGGGGCATCGCGGCCGACGAACCGTACCGGCACCGGGCGGGGACGCCCGCCGCGGCTCCTCGCGTGCCGGGGTGGATTGCGTCAGGAGGGCGCGATCGGGTAAGACGGAACGCCTTGCCCGCCCGGCAGCGGAGCCCACGGAGGGACGGCGACGGCAATCGGGAGGAGCGGCTTCCAACAAGGCGCCGAGGGCCACGATGAAGATTGACCAGTTCTTGCGGCATTACGGGATCACGGGCAACCCCTTCAGCGAGGAGGACGCCCAGACCGACACGGTCTTCAAGCGCGGCTGCCTCTGGAAGATCCACCACCCCGCCTGGGACAAGTTCTTCGGCAGCCCGGCCGACCCTTCCACGGCCCTGGTCTTCGGCGAGAAGGGCAGCGGCAAGACGGCGCTCCGCCTGCAATGCAACGCCGAGCTGGAAGCCTACAACGAGGCCCACCCGCACGAGCGCGTCTTCGCGATCTCGTACGACGACTTCAACCCCTACCTCGACCACTTCCGCTCCGCCGTGGGAGCCAAGGACGCCGCGCAAGCGCTCTCGCGCTGGCGGCTCCAGGACCACATGGACGCCATCCTGGCCCTGGGCGTCACCAAGCTGATCGACCAGTTGACCGCCGAGCGTGCCGACCTCTCGGCCCTGACGCTTGACCAGCGCCGCGACATGCTGCTCCTGGCCGCCCTCTACGACCAGTCGACCGGCGAGCCGATCGAGCGCCGCTGGAGCCGCCTGCGACGGCGATCGGGCTTCCGCCCGCTCTGGAGTCGGCGCGACCTTCAGATCGGGATCGGGACGACGGCCCTGGTCGTGCTGCTGACCCTGGGGTTCCGTTCCCTGATGAACTGGAGCCTCTGGCCCTGGGTGCTCGGCGCACTGGTGGCCGGTTGGGTCTACTGGCTCTGGCGGCTCGGCCGCGCCGAGTGGTACGCCCGCGATATCCGCAAAGGGGTGCGCGTCCTGAGCCGCGACCCGGCCGCCCTCCGCTGGGAGTTGCTGTGGTTCAACCCCGGCGAACTCGGCGGCCAGCCGCTGCCGACCACCGCCCGCTCCGGCGGCGAGGAACGCTATGAATTGCTCCGCAAGTTCCAGGGAGTCCTGGGCCCCCTGGGCTACGCCGGGATCGTCGTCCTGATCGACCGCGTCGACGAGCCGCAACTGATCGAGGGCGACCCCCGCAAGATGCGCGCCCTGGTCTGGCCGCTCCTGGACCACAAGTTCCTGCGCCACCCCGGCATCGGCGTGAAGCTCCTTCTCCCGATCGAGCTGGCCTACTATCTGGAGAAGGAAGACAAGGACTTCTACGACCGCGCTCGCCCCGACAAGCTGAACATGATCAAGCCGTTGCGATGGACCGGCCCGTCCCTCTACGACCTCGCCACCGACCGCCTCCGCGCCTGCTCCGTCGCAGCCGACGGGGTCGCACCCGTCGACACCAACGGCCTCCCCCCCGGCGGCCCCCGCCTGCGGCAGTTCATCGACGAGTCGATCAGCGATGACACGTTGAAGGACTCACTCGGCAACCTCCGCACCCCTCGCCACCTCTTCAAGTTCCTCCACCGCCTGCTCGAGGAACACTGCCACCGCCACACCGAGGACAACCCCCGCTGGTCGGTCGACGCCGACACCTTCCGCACCACGTACGCGGCCCACTTGCGCGAACTGGAGGCGTTCGATCGCGGGTACGGCCACGGATGATCCGTAGGATACGCACGCCGACCTCGACGGGTTAGGCAAGGCCGAGGTCGGCGTGTAGAATCAGGATGAGGAGGACATAGAACATGGCGAATGACCTCATCCTCGACTCTTTGGAAATCCGGAATTTTCGCGGCCTGCGCGAGTTGCGCATCGCCCGGTTGGGGCGGGTAAATTTAATAGTCGGCAAGAACAACGTGGGTAAATCCAGCGTTTTGGAAGCCCTCCGCATCTACTCAGACCCAGGTTCCATAGAGGTCCTTCTGGATGTTTTTGAATCCAGAGACGAGTTACGCGACGAACCAATCCGCAATTCAAAACACAGAGGGGAGAGTGTTTTTCCGATCGAGCGATTATTTTACGGAAGACAGGCAATTCCTGGCCAAGCGCCGCCAATATCCATCGGCGCGATTGCCCAGCCGGACAAGACCTTGGAAATCAAATTGGACTGGATGAGACAAGAATATGCAAAAATTGATTCAAATCCGGAAGTGGGCATTTTGGAAAAAGAAGGAGGGAAATTATTTGTTAAGCGACTCGCACTTCATTTCCAGTCCGAACGATACAGCAGCCTTGTTTTTTTAGACAACGCGATGAAGCAGAGCAGGCATCATTCGACGTTCCTAGGAACTCTGCCGACGGGGAGGCAGCAGAGGATTTCGTTGGAATTCGTCGCATCCAACGGCTTGGATAGATCAAGGATTGCTAGATTGTGGGACAGCATATCTCTAACTTCCTTGGAAAGCGAGGTGATTGATTCATTGCGTATAATCTCGCCCGAGATTCAGAGACTAAGTTTGATCGCCGAAGGGAGAGACGAGCGGTCGAGGATGCCGGTGGTCAAGCTTGAGAATTTCGATCAGCCTATACCGCTCCGCAGCATGGGAGATGGGATCAGTAGGCTCTTCGGCGTCGTACTTGCTCTTGCGAATGCGAAAAATGGCCTTCTGCTCATCGACGAAATCGAGAACGGGCTTCACTACTCGGTGCAGGCAGATGTCTGGCGATTAATCTTCAAGATGGCACAGACTTTGAACGTGCAGGTTTTTGCCACTTCTCATAGTTATGATATTATAAATGCCTTCGACCTGGCATCGCGTGAGAGCCAAGGGGGGGGCGTCGTCATCCGCTTGGTACGGAAGGGTGATCGGACGTTGGTCGGCGAGTTCGACGAGAATGAACTGGCGATTGCGGTCGAAGGCCAGATCGAGGTCCGCTGATGGCCGACCGCCTCCTCCTCTCCGTCGAAGGTCCCGACGATCAGCATGTCATCTGGGCGATCCTGAGTCTTCACGGATTTGAGCCGGAGTTTGCCGTCAAGGAGGAGGGCGGATACGAGACGCTTTACAAGAGGCTCTCGCCCCGCCTGAAGCCTGGGACCGACTTGGAAAGGTTCGGGATCGTCGTCGATGCGGACGAAGACATCGCGAACCGCTGGCGGTCGATCAAAGGGGCCCTTCGCAGCGCCGGATACACGGACCTCCCCGAGCAACCAGACCCCACGGGGACGATCGTCGATCACGAAGACTTGCCGAGACTCGGCGTCTGGATCATGCCGAACAATGTCCTTGCGGGCATGCTCGAAGATTACATGGCCCTCCTCGTACCAATCAGCGACCCGCTAGCTGGATCGCGCGAGGCGATGCCTTGGGGAGATCCCGGCGAAGGAGATTCGTTTCAAGGAAGTCCATCGGGCCAAGGCGTTGATTCACACCTGGCTCGCCTGGCAAGAAGTCCCGGGAACTCCGCTGGGCCAGGCGATCACCAAGCGTTACTTCCAACTCTCCAATCCCAACGTCGTCGGTTTCCTGTCCTGGTTAACTCGGCTCTTTGCCTGACATGCCCCCTCCACGCCATCTCGCACGGCCCACAACCGGAATTTCACGTTACCTCAAGCTGTTCAAGCCCTTCGACGTGCTCACCCAGTTCACCGACTCGTCCGGCCGCGCGACGTTGAAGGATTTCGTCGACGTACCGGGGGTTTACCCGGTCGGCCGGCTCGACCGCGACAGCGAGGGGCTTTTGCTCCTGACCGACGACGGCGGACTCGCTCATCGCCTCACCGATCCCCGATTCGGCCATCCGCGCACGTATCTGGCCCAGGTCGAGCGGGTTCCCGACGCCGAGGCCCTGTTCGCGCTGCGGCGTGGGCCGCTGCTGGCGGATGGGCCGAGCCTCCCGGTCGAGGCGACCCTCCTCGACGAGCCGCCCCCCCTGCCCGACCGCCTGGTTCCGATCCGCTTCCGCAAGAACGTCCCCACGGCCTGGCTCCGCCTGGTCCTGCGCGAGGGACGCAACCGCCAGGTGCGACGGATGACGGCGGCCGTCGGCCACCCGACGTTGCGGCTCGTCCGGGTTGCGATCGGGCCGATCACGCTCGACGGCCTGGAACCCGGCCAGTGGCGCGACCTCGACACCGCCGAGTGCGCCGCCCTGGGCGTCCGGGGGCCGCACGGATAGCAGGCCCTCCCCTGCGCGGGTAAACTGATGGACAGGCCAGAGGGGGACGGAAATGGTGGGCTCGGATCATGGTCGCGGGGCGTTCGTGGTGACGCTCGGCTTCGACGCCGGGACGTTCCAGAAGCTCGATGCGCTGCGATCGCGGTACTTCCCCCCCGGCCGGAACCACGTCCCGGCCCACGTCTCGCTGTTCCACAGCCTCCCGCCGGATGAGGACAAGGCGGTCCGTCGGACGCTCGCCGCCGCGGCGGAGGCTTCGGCGCGGATTCCCTTGCGGTTCGTGGGCGGGATGCGACTGGGGAGCGGGGTGGCCCTGCGGGTCGAGGCGCCGGGCCTGTCAGCCGTCCACAAGGCCCTGGCGGCGGCCTTCGCCCCCTGGCTGACCTCGCAGGACCGCCAGCCCTTCCGGCCGCATGTCACCATCATGAACAAGGCCGAGCGGGCCGTTGCCGAGTCCGCCTATGAGTCGCTCCGAACCGCCTGGGAACCCTGGGAGGGCCTCGGGACGGGGCTGCTCTTGTGGACTTATGAGGGCGGACCCTGGGACGCGGTCGCGGAATACCGCTTCGGCGGCGGATCGGGTACAACGGCCACCAGCCCATCTTGAGCCCAGGAGTCACGCGATGCCCAGCCCTCAAGAGGTCCGCGAAGCGTTGACGCTGGAGAAATTCCTCCAGATCTCCGACATCGACGTGGCTCCTTACCAGGAGTTCATCAACGGCCGGATCGAGGTGAAAGTGTCCCCGAAGTTCAAGCATGGCGTGATTGAGGGGAGACTCGTCACCTACCTGAACCAGTTCTGCGAGGCCGATGGACAGGGTATGGCCCTCCCGGAGCTTCGCTGTACGTTCGCCGGCCGGTCGATCGTGCCCGACGTTGCCTTCCTGACGGACGACCACATCGCCACCGACGAGCGGGGCGAGTATATCGACGATGTCTTCATCCCCCCGGATCTTCACGTCGAGATCGTCTCGCCCGACCGCCACGAGAAGAAGAACCGCGAGAAGCTCACCCACTCGACGGCGAACGGCTGCCTGCTGGGCTGGCTGATCCACCCGCACCGCAAGACGATCGACGTCTCTCGGCCGGGCCGGCCGCCGGAGCGGCTCCCCGCCGACGGCGTAATGGAGGGAGAGCCCGTGCTACCGGGGCTCCGCCTGCCCGTGGCTGAAGTTTTCGGCTGGCTGGTCCACCGCAGGCCGGGGGGAGCCGGATGAGCCAGGCCGACTCGCCGACCGCCGTCGTCGCCGCTGACGACGACGCCGGGACCTCCCTGCGACTGGGCTTCGATGGGGGGACCATCGTGGTCGAGGGCCTGTCCGAGGACGACCCCCGCGCTGTGCCCGGCGTGCGGATCGACCCGCGCTCGGGCCTCCATCGGGCGGAAGCGATCTGGTACCGGGCGATCGTTGAGCACCTTCGCGCCGCGAAGATTCCTTATGTCGACGGGGCCCGCGCCTACGACAAGACACCGTGGGCCATCCGGGTCGCGAAGGAGGCGTTCCCCCACCAGCGCGAGGGACTCGAAGCCTGGTGGAACGCCGGGGCTCGGGGCGTGGTCGTCCTGCCGACGGGCACCGGAAAAACCCACCTGGCCAACATGGCCATCGCCCGCGCGGGGCGGCCGACGCTGGTGGTCACGCCGACGATCGACCTGCTGAACCAGTGGTACGACGAGCTGACCCTCTGCTTCGACACGGAGGTCGGCCTGCTGGGCGGAGGCTACTATGATGTCAAGCCCTTGACAGTTACCACGTATGACTCGGCTTACATGAACCTCGACCGGCTGGGGAACCAGTTCGGCCTGATCGTTTTCGATGAATGCCACCACCTGCCCGGCCCCACCTACGGCATGGCCGCGACGTGCGCGATCGCGCCGTTCCGCCTCGGCCTCACGGCCACCCCCGAGCGCGCTGACAACGCGCATACGCAGCTCGACCACCTGATCGGCCCGATCGTCTACCGCCGCGAGATCACCCAGCTCCGCGGTCAGTACCTGGCCGATTACAAGGTCGAGACGCTGTACGTCAACCTCAACGAGGAAGAGCGATTCCGCTACGAGTCGTGCCGGGAACTGTACCGCGACTTCCTGCGCGACACCGGAATCGACATGCGACGCCCCGGCGCCTGGGGGCAGTTCCTGTTTGCCGCCCACCGCTCCGCCGAGGGCCGCCAGGCGTATCAGGCCTACCGCGAGCAGCGCGCCCTGGCCCTGGCCGCCCCCGCCAAGCTCGGGCTGCTGGCCCACCTCCTGGACCGCCACAACGGCGACCGCGTGCTGATCTTCACGCACGACAACGCCACCGTCTACAAGATCGCCCGGCAGTTCCTGGTGCCCGTCATCACCCATCAAACCAAGACCAAGGAGCGGCGGGACGTCCTCTTGAAGTTTAACTCCGGCGAATACCCGATCGTCGCGACCTCCCGCGTGCTGAACGAGGGAGTGAACGTCCCGGAAGCCAACGTCGCCGTCATCCTGTCGGGCTCCGGTAGCGTCCGCGAGCACGTCCAGCGCCTCGGCCGCATCCTCCGGAAGTCCGGCGACAAGGAGGCGACGCTCTACGAGGTCATCACCCGCGGCACCGTCGAGGAGTTCACCTCCAACCGCCGCCGACAGCACAGCGCCTACGGCGGGGATTGAACGCCTGGGGAGGGACACACGCATGGCGACCGAAGCGACCGCCCGCACTTCCGACGACATCGACTATCCCGACGGAGACGGGCGACCCATGGCGGAGACCCCGGTCCACCGGCAAAACCTCACCGACCTGATTGCCATGCTGGAGGCCCACTTCGACGCCGACCCGATGGTCTACGTCTCGGGCAACATGTTCGTTTACTACGAGCGTGGCAACCGCTACCGCTGCCTGGCCCCGGACGTTTTCCTCGCCCGTGGCGTCGACAAGAACCGCCCCAGGGGCGTCTTCAAGACCTGGGAGGAAGACCACGGCCTCGACCTCGTCATCGAGCTGACCTCGCCCTCGACCAAGGAGGAGGACCTGGAGGACAAGTACGCCCTCTATGCCGAGAAACTGCACGTCCGCGAATACTTCCTGTTCGACCCGCTTGACGAGTACCTCGAACCGCCGCTCCAGGGGTACCGGCTCATCCGCGGCGAGTACGTCGCCATCGAGCCGGTCGAGGGCCGCCTGCCCAGCGAGGTCGTCGGCCTGCACCTGGTCCGCGACGGCTCGAAGCTTCGTTTTTACGACCCCGCGAAAGGCTCATGGCTGCCAACTCCTCGCGAAGCCTGGGTGCAGTCCGAGCAGGCGCGCGACCAGGCGCAGCGGGTACGCGACCAGGCCCAGCAAGCCCGCGACCAGGCCCAGCGAGCCCGCGACCAGGCCCAGCAAGCCCGCGACCAGGCCCAGCGAGACCGCGACCAGGCCCAGCGAGAGCGCGACCAGGCCCAGCGAGAGCGCGACCAGGAGGGGCTCAGACGCGAGCATGCCGAGGCGGAACTCCGGGAGCTTCGCCGGGTGCTGGAAGCCCTTCGGCGCGGCGATGCGGCGGCCGATCTCGGCGACCCGGCTGGTGGAGAATGAGGCGCTGCGGCAGCCAGCCATAACGGCGAGGCGTCGAGTACGATGAGCGTCGCCATGCGTCAGCGGATCCCGTTGTCCCAGGCGGAGGCGGGGAGGGCCTGCGCGTCGTCCATATCGCCGGCTTCCTGGCCCTCGGCCTTGGCGATGTCGTCCAACTTCACGAGATGGTCGACGAACATTCTCCAGCCAACCCCCGGGGAGAGAAGAGCGTATCGCCTACCGTCCTTTCCGAATCCCTTGCCGTCCTCCTCGCGGAGCAGACGCGGGAATTTCAGGACTTGGTACCGATTCGGGTCATTCACCGAAACGCATAGGACCGGCGCCGGGCGCTCGGCTCCCGCGGTCCAGTCGTTGAGGTCCTGGGGTTCTTCCAGGTCGACATCCTGACGGAGCCTCCCACCGAAACGGTCGCGGAGGACCCCGAGCCGATCCGCGGGCGGAGGGTCGACAGAGAAGACGATCTGATCGAAGCGGTCGAATTCCACGGCGTACATGAGCAAGCCCCCGGGCGGGCGACGTCACCGAAGCATTGCCATTCGCGTCGCCTGGAAAGTCAATCCTAGCCCGTGGCGGTTAGAATCGGAATGCGGGTCTTCAACCAGCGCGGTCGTAAGCGGACCCACGCCTCATGCTCACCGGCAACCTCGTCCGCGTGAAGACCGCCAAGAGCCGGGTCATCCCGTTGTATCTCCACCGCGAGAGCCAGGACTGGCTGGAGGTGGCCGAGAGCCTGCTGCTGATCTTCCGAGAGGGCATCGGCATGTCCCGGGGGGAGATCGCGGCGGAGATCGACGAGATGGTCGGCGAGGGGATGGCGAACCTCGCCCACCGGGGGCTGGCCAAGGTCCTGGAAGACCGCGCCGAGTTCGAGGTCGTGGCCGACGTGCCGCCGGAAACCCTGCGGGAGAAGGTCTTCTCCGCCGCCGCCGCCCATCGTCGCGGCTTGCGAGCCGCGGGCCACCGCGCCCCGTTCAAGCGCGAGGTGGTCCTCGACGCCGTGGCTGGGGAATTGAAGATCGAGCCCAACCAGGTCGCGGCCTCGCTGTTCGCCGACCTCAAGGACGAGAACCGCCTGCTGGGATTCGAGGACCTGACGGCCCAGCGGCTCGTCGACCGCTACAACGTCGCCCTGGCGCAATCGGTCCTGCTCCGCTCGGTCCTGGTCACCGCCGAGGTCCGTCGCGAGAAGCCGGCACGCTTTCGCCAGCTCTTCCGCCATCTCAAATTCCACCGGCTGCTCTACCGGGTCGAGGGGAGCATGCAGGACGGATACACGTTCCAGATCGACGGCCCCCTGAGCCTCTTCAGCGCGACCAATAAGTACGGGCTCCAGATGGCCAACTTCCTGCCCGCACTGCTGCTCTGCACGGACTTCCGGCTCGACGCCGAATTGCGATGGGGGCCGAAGCGGGAGCCGAGGCACTTCCACCTCGAATCGGGCGACGGCCTGGTCTCCCATTACGCCGACTCCGGGACGTACACCCCGCCGGAACTGTCGGCTTTCCTGGACCGCTTCCGGCAGGTCGCGCCGGCCTGGGACATCACCGAGTCGACCGAGGTCGTCGAGCTGGGGCGCGAGGGGGTCTGGGTGCCGGACTACAAGTTCATCCACCGCGCGACCGGCACCGACGTCCTGGTGGAAGTCCTCGGCTTCTGGAAGCGCGCGAGCCTCGACCGCCTGCTGAGGCTGCTCCCCAGCCACGGCCCGAGCCGCTACCTCCTGGCGATCTCCGAGCGACTGAAGGTGGACGAGGAGGCCCTCGGCGAGCTGTCCGGCCCCGTCCTGCGGTTCAAGGAGCTTCCCAACGCCCCGGAGCTGGCCGCGCTGCTCGATCGCTTCCTCCCCGGAAAGGGGTGGACTCTCCGCTGAGGTTCCACCGCCATTTGAGGATTCCCGAAATTTTTCGTTGCTTGGCCCGACCCCGGTGATCTATCCTCTTTCTCTGCTTGAGTAAGGGTTTATACGAAGGCCGAGACTGTTGGTTCCTGGAGAACTCCTGCTTATCGTTCTTCGACTCAGGGAGTGCCGCGGAGCGGGTCACCGGCCCGGGGGACGTCACGTTCCGGCGGTTCCTGGCGAGGATGGCGAAGGTCCTGGCCATCTCGCAGTCCCGCACGAAACCAGCGCCCGAGCCGGACGTCAATCCGCGACCCGACGTACGGCCGAAACGGATGCCTCCTCCGATGCCCGAGACGCCGTGAAGGTCCGAAGAGGACAGCCATTCGAGACTCGATGCCGCGGCTGAAAAGTTCTGTCGCTGTCGCTGGCTTTTCTTTTTGAAAGGAGGCCACCCTGGGGGGTAGAATCTCAAGCGGCCCGGCGGCGGAACCCCCTCGCGGAGGTTGTCCACGCGCAAAACCTTGCGACCCGGGCGCGGCGGACCCACGGCGTCCGCCCCTTTGCGAAGCGTTGCGCCCGAGTCAGAGATCGGGAGGGGACGATGCCGACGGCGGACGGGTCGGTCACGCACTGGATCGGCGCCCTGAAGGACGGGGACGCCGCGGCGTTCTTCAAACTGCACGAGTGCTACTTCTCGCGGCTCGCCCGCCTGGCGCGGAAACGCTCGGCGCGGGGGCGGCCGGCGTCGGCCGACGCTGACGAGGAGGACGTGGCCAATAGCGCTCTCAACAGCTTCTTCGACGGCGTCGGTCGCGGGCGATTTCCCCTGCTCAAGGACCGCGACAACCTCTGGCAATTGCTGGTCGTCATCACCGACCGCAAGGCGACCAAGCAGACCCTGCGCCAGGGTCGCCTGAAGCGCGGCGGGGGCCGCGTCCACAACGAGGCTGACCTCGCGGGCGACGGGAGCCAGGGCGGTTTCGCCCCGATCCAGCAAATCCTGACGCGTGAGCCCTCCCCGGAGTTCGCCGCCCAGATGGCCGAGGAGTGTAGCCGGCTCCTGGGGCTGCTGCGCGATGATACCCTGCGCACCATCGCTCTGAAAAAGATGGAAGGCTACACCAACGATGAGATCGCCGGCCAGCTGGGCTGCGTCCGCCAGACCATCACCAGGAAGCTTGACCTCATCCGCAGGACGTGGGGCGCCGAAGTGGATTGAGCCGATGTCCCAGATGCCCGCCACCAACCCCGACGTGTCCTCGCTCTCGCGGTTCGACCGGGTCGATCGGGGTTGCGACCGCTTCGAGGAGGAATGGGCGTCCGGCGCCCGCCCGCGGATCGAGGACTACCTCGACATGGCCCCCGAGGCCGACCGCCCTGCCCTCCTGCGACGGCTGGTCGCCCTGGAAATCGACCTGCGGCGGTCCCAAGGCGAGCAACCCGATGCCGGGCCCTACTTCGGCCGCTTCCCGGGCCAGTCCGAGCCGGTCGGCCTGGCTTTCGACGAGGCCTCCCCTTCCTTCGACTTCCTCCTGGCCGACCCGGCGACCCTGCTGGGCATCGGCGAGGAGAATCGCGACGAGCTTTCCCCGCCGCCGACCCTCGGGCCCGTGCTAGGACCGGCGGGCGTCCACGCCGAGGCCTTGCCGACCGGGACGATCCTGGGGGATTATGAGCTGCTGGACCGGATCGGCGAGGGCGGCATGGGCGTGGTCTATCGCGCCTGGCAGCGCGGGGCCGAACGGGTCGTCGCCTTGAAGCTCATCCAGCCGAGTTGGATCGGCGGGATGCCGGCCGAGCGGGCCGCGGAGGTGATTGTTCTGTTCCTGGGAGAGGCCCGCCTGGCCGCGAAGCTGAGCCACCCTCACATCGTCACCGTCCACGACGTGGGGCAGGTCGAGGGCCGCCCCTACTATTCGATGGAATGTGTGGTCGGCCGCAGCCTGGCCGCCATCCTGCTCGACGGCCCCCTGCCCGACGCCCGCGCGGCCGCGCTCCTGGAGCCGGTCGCCCGCGCGTTGCAGTACGCGCACGATCGCAGGGTGCTGCACCGGGACCTCAAGCCCGCCAACATCCTGGTCGACGCGGAGGATCGCCCTTACGTCGCCGACTTCGGCCTGGCCCAACTGCTGGAAGACCCCGACGCCCCGCTCGCCTCGCCGGGACGCGCGGGGACCCCCTCCTACATGTCGCCCGAGCAGGCGCGAGGGTCGGCCGAGATCGGGGCGACCAGCGACGTGTATGGCCTGGGGGCGACGCTCTACGACCTCCTCACGGGCCGCCCCCCCTTCCGCGCGGCTGGGTATCGCGAAACGCTCCGGCAGGTCAAATATGCCGAGCTGGTCCCCCCCCGGAAGCTCAACCCGGCGATCGGGCGCGACCTGGAGGCGGTCTGCCTGAAGTGCCTGGCGAAAGACCCGAAATGCCGGTACGCGACCGCCGGTGCCCTTGCCGACGACCTCGCCCGCTGTCGCGCGGGCCTGCCCCCGCTGGCCCGTTCCTGCGGGCCCCTGGCGCGAGTGGGCCGCTGGGCCTGCCGGCGACGGTCGAGGGTCGCCGCCGTCGCCGCCGTCGGGGTCGTCGTGCTGGGACTTGCCGCCCACGCCTGGTGGTCCTTCACGGACCTCGGGCTGGTAACCATCCTGGCCCAATCCGCCCCGGCCGGCGCGGGCGAGGACGCCCTGGATCGCATGGCCGCGCGCCGCGCCGAGGCCGCGCTGAAACTCGCCAGGAGAGGCCGGGAGGCCCTGATCCCGCCCTTGCGCGAGGAGGTGCGGTTGCGGAAATTCCTGGACGCGAAAATCGAAGGCGAGCCCGACCGGGGAACGCGCGAAGCCCTGCGCCGGGCGATCCGTCGGGGAGGTTCGCGATGAGTCGCGGGACGGCATTGGAACGCATCCTGCGCGGCGGGATCGTCGCCGTCGTGCGGGCCGACTCGGGCGAGTCGCTCGTGCGGGTCGTCGCGGCGCTGGCCGAAGGGGGCGTCACGGCGGCGGAGATGACCTTCACCGTGCCCGACGCCGTCGGGGTGCTCCGCCGGGTCCGCGAAGCGCTGGGAGACACCGTGGTCCTGGGGGCCGGGACCGTCCTCGACGCGGAGACGGCCCGCGCGGCAATCCTGGCGGGCGCGGAGTTCCTGGTTTCGCCCGCGACCCGCCTCGACGTCATCCGCATGGGCAGGCGCTACGGGGTGGCCGTGATGCCGGGGGCCTTCACCCCGACGGAAATCTTGACCGCCTGGGAGGCCGGGGCCGACGTGGTCAAGGTCTTCCCTGCCGACGCCGTCGGCCCGAGTTATCTGAGGGCCATCCGCGGCCCCCTGCCCCAGATCCGCCTGATGCCCACCGGGGGCGTCGACCTGGAAACCGCCGAGGCGTTCCTCAAGGCCGGGGCCTGCTGCCTCGGCGTGGGAAGCTCGCTGGTCGAGCCCGCCGCGATCGCCGCCGGGGACTTCGGGCGCCTCCGCGATCTGGCGGCGCGCTACGCTGCCATCGTCGGACGCTTCCGGGGTCCTTCCGCCGCATGAATCGAGCCCTCAAGCTGTTCCGGCTCGCCTTGAGCTCCCTGACGATGATCCCGATCCGGTTCGGACCCGGCGAGGTCACGGTGGCCGACCTGGCGGCGTCCCGTCACGCCTTCCTGGCCGTCGGGCTGGCGATCGGCCTGATGATGGCCGCCCTGAGCCTGACGCTCGATCGACTCGGGGCCCCCGGGCCGGTCGCCGCGGTGGTCCTGGTCGCCGCGCTGGCGATCCTTTCCGGCGGTCTGCACCTCGACGGCCTGGCCGACACGTTCGATGGGCTCTTCCTCGGGGGCGATCGCACGCGGCGGCTGGCGGCGATGCGTGACCCCCACGTCGGCAGCTTCGGGGTTTCGGCGCTGGTGCTGACCCTTCTGGGCAAATTCGCCGCGCTGGAGTTCCTCCACGGACGAACCCGTGCCCTGGCCATCCTCGGGGCCTGCGCGGTCGGCAGGGCCTTGATCCTGATCCCCGCGGGCCTCTCCCGATATGCGCGGCCTGACGGCACCGGGCGGGTCGTCATCGAGGCCGCATCCCCGGCCGATGCCCACCTGGCCTTTGCCCTCGTCCTGCTCTGCGCCGTGGGCTCGTGCGGAAGTGCGGGGTTCGTCGCGGGGCTCGCCACCCTCGGCCTCGCGTGGGGGCTGACCCACCTCGCGAACCGGAATCTTGGTGGCGTGACGGGTGATGTCCTGGGGGCCTTGGTGGAACTGGGCGAAGTCGTTTTCTTGACGACGCTCACCCTCCATGCCTGAGGTCGGAACAAGGCGCCCGGACTGTCCCTACAATTGCGAAGGCCGACAGAAACGATTCAAGCGGATTGGAATGGCCCGACGATACTCCCCCCATACGGCGTCTTCCGCACCCGTTCGGGGCGTGGCGAGACCGTGGCGCTCGGGGACCTTTGGGATCATGGGCGAGACCATCCTGATCCTGGGAGGTGCCCGATCGGGCAAGAGCCGACTGGCCGAAGCGCTGGCGGGCGCTCCGGCCTCCGTGACCTATCTGGCGACCTCCACGGTCGATCCGTCCGACGGCGAGATGGCGGACCGCATTCGCGTCCATCGGGAGCGCCGCCCGGATGCCTGGACCACCCGGGAAGTGCCGCGGGACCTTGCCGGGGTCCTGGAGGAGTTGAGTGTTGCGGACGGGACGGTGCTCGTGGAGTGCGCGACGCTCTGGATCACGAACCTGATGCTCGGTCTGGGAGGTGGGGCCGCTCTGGACGACCGGGCCATCCTGGAGGAGGTTGAGCGGGCGGGGCGGGCGTCGAAAACGCTGGCCCGCGTGATCTGGGTGTCGAACGAGGTCGGATCGGGGGTCGTCCCGGAGAATGCCCTGGCGCGACGGTTTGTCGACCTGCAAGGGCGTACGAATCAGACGTTGGCCGCGCTCTGCGACCAGGCGTATCTGTGCGTGGCCGGCCTGCCGCTCCGTTTGAAGTAGGGGGAGCGCGCCTGAAGGGGGTTGGCGCGCCGCAAGGATGCGGACTCCGGGCCGGGGGGAGAGGTCGTCCAGGAGGGGGAGATGATGGCGGGAGCGGCTCGGGTGCGCTGGGCGGTCGTCGGGCTGGGCTTGAGCCTGGCCTCGTGGACCGTCGCGCTGGCCCAGGTCGCCGCCGCGGACGCCCTGCCGAAGGCGATTTTTCACAAGGGGAAGTCCTTCCGCGTCCCGTTTCACGTCGACGAGGCCGACCGCCCGCGGTTGCGGGAAATCCAGCTCTGGGTTTCCGACGACCAGGGGATGCGCTGGAAGGTGATCGGGCACGCGAAGCCCGACCAGCCGTCGTTCAACTTCTCGGCCCCCAAGGACGGCGAATACTGGTTCACGGTCCGCACCCAGGACACTCAAGGGCGGCTGCACCCCTCGGACGACAAGGACGTGACCCCCGGCCTGATCGTCGTGGTGGACACCAGACCGCCGACCTTGACTCTGACGCCCCGTCCCCGCCGGGGGAGCCAGGCGTCGATCGGTTGGGAAGTCGGGGATGGGAATCTCGACCTCAGCACCCTGCTGATCGAGTCTCAGGTGGAAGGGGCCCGCGACTGGCGGCGCGTGCCGATCCGCCGCGCCGCGAGGATCGGCGTGGCGAACTGGGATGCCGGCACGGCCGACGCCCTGAAGGTCCGCGCGTCGATCTCGGACCGGGCGGGCAACCGGACTCAGGACGAGCTAACGCTCCCGGAAGGGATCGCCGCCGACCCCGGCATGGCGACGCAGCCCGCGGAAGTCTCGGAGCCGCCCCCGATCCTGCCCGCATCCTCGGGAGCCAGGGAACTCGCGCCCGGCCCGGACCCCGTCGTCACGCCCGATCCGGGGGTCGAGGCCGAACCGCCACAGGGTCCGTCCTCCGAGGAGCCCAACCCGGCCGGGGACGGCCCGACCCTGGTGGTCGGCAGTCCCCGCTTCCCGCTCAAATATGCCGTGGACGACGCGGGGCCGGGGGGCGCGGCGGTCGTCGAGCTCTGGGTCACACGCGACCGGGGACGGACCTGGGCGCGCCTGGGCCGGGATGCGGACCGGGTCTCCCCGTTCCCCGTCGACCTTGGAGGCGAGGGGATCTTCGGCCTGACCCTCGTGGCACGCTCCGCCTCCGGCTTCGGCGACGCGCCTCCGGCCCCCGGCGACCCCCCGCAGACCGTGGTCGAGGTCGACCTGAGCCCGCCCGTCGTGCAGGTCGACCAGCCCAAGCCTGTCGCGCAAGGCGGAAAGGTCACGCTCCCGATCACCTGGCGAGCCACCGACGCCCATCTCGGCGAACGGCCGGTGATCCTGTCGTATCGGCCCGACCAGCCGGGCACCGTCTGGCAGGAAATCACCGGGGCGATCCCCAATACCGGGCGCTACGAGTGGGCGGTCCCGGCCAACGTCGCCCCGCGGTTCCTGCTGCGGGTGGACGTGCAGGACACCCTGGGCAACCGGGCCACGGCCGACTCCAAGCCGATTGTCCTGGATCGCACTCGGCCCAAGAGCCGGATCATCGGCCTCGACACCGGTGCCCAGGCGGGCACGGGTCCCCGCACCCGCTGGTGAGCGGAACACCCACCATTGTCATTCGATCTGGCCCGGGGAGCGTGGGCTCCGCTCAGGATTCGTCGGCCTCACCCTCCCTCGGGGTGGCCGGCGCGCCCTTGTAGAGCCGACGGCCGAGTGTCTGGTGAAACGGGGTCCAGTTCGACTCGCGGCCAGGGTCGTCGCGGATCTCGCGGATGACCGCGTGGAGCTTGGCATCGAGGTTGTCCAGGTGGTGCAGGGCGACGGCCTCGGGCGTCATCGGCACCTTGGGGCTGCCAAACTCCAGGCTCCCGTGGTGGCTGAGGATCATGTGCTTCAACCTCAGCAGCAGTTCGGTCGGGAAGGGCTCGCCCGTCAGGTCGGCCGTTCGCTGAACCTTGTCTCGAAGCATCTCCACGCCCATGACCAGATGGCCGACAAGCTGGCCCTCGTCGGAGTAGGCAAAGGCGCGGTCGTAGCTCAGCTCGTCCACCTTCCCGATGTCGTGCAGGAAGATCCCGGTCAAGAGCAGGTCGCGGTCGAGGTCCGGGTACAGGTCGCTGATCCGCTCGGCGATCGTCAGCAGGGTGACGACGTGCTCCAGCAGGCCCGACTGGTAGGCATGGTGGTTCTTCACGCCGGCAGGCGCCGCGGTGAATTTGTTGACGAACTCGTCATCAATGAGGAAGCACTCGACCAACGCGCGCAGGTGGGGATTGGACAGGCCGAAGAGGATCTCCCGCAGCCTCGCCGACAGCCTGCCGACGTTCTGAGCCCCCTGGGGCAGGAACTCGGAGGGCTCGACGATGGTGAGGTCGGCGACCTCGACATGCGAGAGGATCATCTGCAAGGCGCCCTGGAAGACCTGAACCTTCCCGCGGACGTGCAGGTAGTCACCCGGGTCGAAGGTACGGGCCAATCCCTCGCTCGCGTTCCAGAGACGGGCGCCGAGGGCGCCCGTTTTGTCGCGAAGCTCCAGGTGCAGGTAGAGGTTGCCCTGGCGATTGGCCCGAAGCTGCTTGTCGGCCACGAGGAACAGGCCGTCGACCGATTCGCCGTTGGCAAGCTGATTCACATAACGACGCATCGTGCGGTCATCTGCCCGGTGAGTGAACTGGTGGAAAGCCGGGCCGACCGCCTGACCTTCCCCGACCCGAGCGGTGATTGTAGGGGGGCCGCGACGACGGGGTCAAGGGACCCATCCCCCGTCGTCGCGGTCGTCCCGGCGTGTCGATCGCCCCGGCTCACGAGCGATCAGCCGTTGGTTGTCAGCGGAGGATTCGTGGTCGTCGTCGACCCGGAACCCGAGGGAAGCCGATTCTGATTCACCGGGCCGAACGGGGGGATCGGGAACACGTTGGTTGACGGGGGGACGTTGGCGAGCACGCCCGCGGGCGGGAGATTCTTGGCGGGCGGGCCGACCCTGCGGAGCAGTTGAAGCCGGCGATCGGGCCCCCGGCCAATCTGATGGATTTGCTGGACCTTGAATTGCGGGTCGATGACGACGCCCAGGTTGTACACGCCCGGGCTGGTCGGCAAGGTCACCGGCGCTCCGGTGATCGTGACGATGTTGACGGGCGGGTCGAGGTTCGCGTCGCCCGTGACCAGCCGCTTCGTCGGGGCCAACGACACGCCGGGAATGTTCTGGACGACGTATCGGGCCACGATCGAGGAACCAGGCCCCCCGACATTGCCGGTGGAAGCGACGAGGTCCACGAAGAATGAGCTCGCCTGCGTGGACGTGCTGGCGGGTCCCAGGTTCTGAATCCGGATATTGGGCTGGATCGTGTCGCCGGGGTGGAGGGCCGAGGGCAACTCCAGGCCGACGGCGAAGAGGTCCGGAAGGTTCGGGCTGAGCTGCACCGGCTGGGAGGCGAGGGAGACGCTCGAAGAACGGTCAAGCTGGTGGATCGCCCCCTGGGGGTCGGCCACGAACGCGAGGAAGAGCTGGTGCCCGGGCGTGGGGAAGCCCCTCGGGCGCGCCGGCAGGTTCAGGGCCGCCGTCTCGCGGAAGAGGCCGTTTTGCGGCAGGCCGGCGAAATGGACCAGCCCGATGGGGACCGCCGACGCGTTGAACCGCTTGCTCCGGCCCTTGGTGATGAAGACTTCCACGTCGAACGGCCCGGCGTCGGCGTTGGCCGGCGCACCCGGCTCCAGCGCCAGCGGGTCGATGATCGAGGAGCTGCCGAGGTTCCTCACGTCGATGGTCACCGCCAGCGTACCACCGTAGGAGGCCGACGGCGCCCCGAAGCCGCTGACGGCGAGTTGTGGCAGCGAGAAGCCTAACGGCGAATACGCCATGAGGTCGCGCCCTTCCAGGCATTCCAGAACGACCACAATCTGCCGACGACGGTCGCGACGGCCTTGGCGCGAGCGCCGGGCATCGATTGGCAACACCGATCACCTCCACGCGGACGGACGGCCCGCGCTCCCTCTTTGCGAGTGATGCGCGCGGCCGCGACCCCGACTGCTCGGCCCCGATCCCGTCCGGGTCCGGCTCCCTCTGAGATTCTAATGTCGTCCGGGGACCCGTGGAAAGATCGAGGCATTTCGGACGGGAATCCGCGTTTCGCACCTTGCAGGGCAACGGGTTGCGGCTGAAACGGGCATCGGGGCTGGCGCGGCCTTGCGGATTGGCGCGAAACCGCCGGGCTCGACCCCTTGGGATGGGCCCTTGATCTGGTAGACTCGGGGGCCCCAACGTCCGGGTGGTCGAGGCGCCTGCCCCGCGGTCTGTTTCAGGAGTGGTTCCGTGCTCTGGTCGCAGACGCTGATTCCGACGCAGAAGGAATCCCCGGCCGACGCCGTGGCCCCCAGTCACGTTTTGCTGTTGCGGGCCGGGATGATCCGGCAACTTGGCTCGGGCGCGTACACCTACCTCCCCCTCGGCCTGCGCGTGCTCCAGAAGATCGAGCGGATCATTCGCCACGAGATGGACGCCGCCGGGGCGCTCGAGCTGCTCATGCCGGCCCTCCAGCCGATCGAGCTCTGGAAGGAGTCGGGCCGGTTCGAAACCTTCGGCGACCTCCTGATGCAGTTCAAGATCGGCGGCGACCGCCACGTCGCCCTGGGGCCGACGCACGAAGAGGTCGTCACCGACCTGGTGCGCGACCTCATTAACTCCTACCGCCAGCTCCCGGTCACCCTCTACCAGATTCAGACCAAGTTCCGCGACGAGCCCCGCCCCCGGTTCGGCGTGCTGCGGACGCGCGAATTCCTGATGAAGGACGCCTACAGCTTCGCGGCCAACCTCGACCAGCTCAACGCCAGCTACGACGCGATGTACGCCGCCTACCGCAAGATTTTCGACCGCTGCGGCCTCCCCTATGTGGTGGTGGAGGCGGAGAGCGGGCCGATCGGCGGCGACAGCTCGCACGAGTTCATGGTCCCGTCGGCGACGGGCGAGGACGTGGTGATCCAGTGCCCCTCCTGCCAGTACGCCGCCAACCGCGAGAAGGCCGAAGTCGGCCCCCTGCCCCGCCCCGCCACCCTCGACGCCGCGGCCCCTGCCTTCCAGCAAGTGAGCACCCCCGGCCGCCGCACGATCCAGGAGGTCTGCGACTTCCTGAAGGTCGACGAGTCGCAGAGCGCCAAGCTGCTGGTTTACCTGGCCGATGACCAGCCCGTCGGCGTGCTGATCCGGGGCGATCATGAAGCCAACGAAGCGAAGCTTCGGCGCGCCTTCGGGGCCACGACCCTGACCCCCGCCGACGCCGCGGCCGTCAGCCGCGCCGCCGGCGCCCCGATTGGCTTCCTGGGTCCGGTCGGCGCGAAGATCCCGGTGGCCGTGGACCAGTCCGTCGCGGCCATGTCGGCGGTGGTCGTCGGGGGTAACGCCACCGATGTCCACCTGACGGGGGTGGTTCCCGGCCGCGATTTTCCGCTGGAGCGCGTCTTCGACCTGCGCGACGCTGGCGGGGGCGACCCCTGCCCGCGTTGCGGGACGACGATGGTGGTCAGCCAGGGGATCGAGATCGGCCACGTCTTCAAGCTCGGGACGAAGTATTCCCAGGCGATGGGCGCGACGTTCTCGGACGAGAATGGGCACGCGACCCCACTCATCATGGGCTGCTACGGGATCGGCGTGAACCGCATCCTGGCCGCGGCCGTCGAGGCGGGCCACGACGACAACGGCATCCTCTGGCCGCTGGCGATCGCCCCGTATGAGGCGCTCTTGATCCCCCTTCAGCCCCAGTCCGAAGCGGTCATGGCGACGACTCGGGAGATCGCCGAGTGGCTGGAGGCGGCCGGAGTGGATTGCCTGATCGACGATCGCGAGCAGCGCCCGGGCTTCAAATTCAAGGACGCCGACCTGATCGGCATCCCCCTGCGGGTGGTGATCGGCGAGCGCGGGTTGAAGGAAGGGACCATCGAGGTCAAGTGGCGCACCGACGCCTCGGCCCACTTCGTCACGGCCGGCACCGCCGGGTCGGCGATCCTGTCGGAGATCGAGGCGACGCGCAAGGCGAAGGGCGGATCGTGACGGTCGTGACCGCCGGGGGCATCCTGGCCCTGAGTGCGTTCCTGCTGGCCGTCGCCCTCTGCGGGCTGACCCGTCGCGTCGCACCGAGGGTCGGCCTGATCGATCGTCCCGGGGGCCGCAAGGCGCACGCGCGGCCGACCCCGCTGGGGGGGGGCGTGGCCATCTGGCTGACGATGGCCCTGGTGCTGGGCGCCGGGGCGATGGCGATCGAGTTGGGCCAGTCGTTCTTGCCGCCCAGCCTGGCCGAGCACATCGGCGGCCTTCGCGAGCGGGCCGGGACGATGGTCGTGGTCTTCGCGCTGGCCACGGTGGTCATGGCGATGGGCCTGGCCGACGACCGTTTCGGGCTCGGCTGGGCGCTGCGCCTGGCCGTCCAGGTCGCCCTGGCCGCCGGGTTGGTGCTGGCGGGGGTTCGCATCACCCTCTTCCCGCCCTTGAGCCACTCTCCGGCCTTGACCGCTGTCTTGACGGTGGTCTGGGTCGTCGGACTGACGAACTCGTTCAACTTCCTGGACAACATGGATGGCCTGGCGGCGGGGGTCGGCCTGATCGCCGCGGCCCTCTTCGCCGGCGCTCAGTGGGCCGTCGGCAGTCTGTTCGTGCCGGCGGTGCTGCTGGTCCTGGTCGGCGCCCTGGCGGGGTTCCTGGTCCACAACGCGAACCCGGCTCGGCTCTTCATGGGGGACGCCGGCAGCAACTTCCTGGGGTTCCTGCTCGGGGCGCTCACGGTCCTCGGCACGTTCACCCGCGAGGGCTATTCGCGGTTCGCCGTCCTGACGCCGCTGCTGGTGATGGCGGTGCCGCTCTACGACACGGCGTCGGTGCTCCTGATCCGCGTGTGGGAGGGGCGCAGCCCGTTTCAGCCCGACCGCTGCCACTTCTCGCACCGGCTGGTGGAGCGGGGTTTGACGCCGAGGCGGGCGGTGTGGACGATTGACCTGGTGACGCTGGCCTGCGGGCTCGGGGCGCTGCTGCTCCACCGCCCCGGCACCGACGCCCCGATGGCGGCGGTCGTCGTCGGCCAGACGGTCTGCCTGCTCGGGGTGGTCGCCATCCTGGAAGTCTCCACGTCCCGGCCGGAGCGACGCGATGCCCAGGCGCGGCAGCCCCCACCCCCAACCACCCCGACGCCGACTTGATCCGCCATTGGCCGCGGATCTCGACCTCGGAATCGACGACCAAGAACCCGGCACGCGCCTGGGCGAGCTCATGCGGCGGGCGGCCCTTGGGCTGACGGCGGCCTTGATCGTCGCCAGAGCCTACTGGCCCAGCGAGATGGTGGGCGAGGAGCATTCCGGCGGCGGCTTGGCCTGGGTGGCCGCGGTCCTGCTCACCCTGGGCCTCGCGCTCGGGGCAATGCTCGTGGGCGGCCGAACGCGGGTCCGATGGTCGTGGGCCGACGCGGCGGTCTACCTCCTGATGTTCCTGGTCGGAATCAGCGCCACCAGGGGCGCCGAACGCCGCACGGCGATCAATCTGGCGTGGGAATGGGGGGGGCTGGGGATTGCCTATTTCCTCGCGCGGACCCTGCCCAGGACGCGGGCCGAATCCTCGACCTTGGCCGGGGCCTTGATGGCGACCGCGGTGGCGGTCTCCACCTATGGGATCTATCAGGCGACCGTCGAATTGCCGACGAGCCGCGCGTACTACCACGCGCACAAGTCCGAGGCCCTCAGAATCGCGGGCGTCGTCCCGGGGTCGCCGGAAGAGATGCTGTTCGAGTCGCGGCTACTGGCCTCGAACGAGCCGACGGCGACCTTCGCGCTGACCAACTCGCTGGCCGGGTTCCTCGTCGGCCCGGCCGTGCTGGGGCTGGCGGTCGGCCTGGAGGGGCTTCGCCGCCGGGCTGATCGCAGGGGCCTCGCGGCGGCTCTGCTGCTGGGGGCCCTGCCCTGGCTCCTGATCCTGACCTGCCTGCTGATGACCAAGAGCCGAAGCGCCTATCTCGGCCTGGCTCTCGCGAGCCTCGTTCTGTGCTGGCGCCAGCGCGGGCGGCTTCCATCGCGGACGGTCGCGGCGGCCGTCATCGGGGCGATCGTCCTTCTTTCCGTCATGATCGCGGCCGGGGTGTCCACCGGCCGGCTGGACCGTCAGGTGCTGACGCAGGCGACCCTCTCGTTCCGCTATCGCCTGGAATACTGGCAAGGGGCCTGGAGCCTCATCCAGGAAGAGCCCGGGGTCTTCTGGCGGGGCGTTGGGCCCGGGAATTTCGGCGCCGGCTACCTGAAGCACAAGCTCCCCGAGGCCAGCGAGGAGATCGCCGATCCTCACAATATGGCCCTGGAGATCTGGGCGACGGCGGGCATCACTGCGGCGTTGGCGCTGGTGGCGGCCCTGGTCCTGGGGCTCCGCGAGACGATGGGACCTGCCCTTGAGGAGACCGGCCCCCGTCCGAGGCCCGGATCGTCGAAAGACCCCGACGCGCCGCCGGCCCGTTCATCCTGGCTACTCCTTTGCGCCGGCGGCGGGTGGTTCCTGGCCGCGCACCTGGGGACGGCCGAGCCCCGGGAAATCTACCTTTCCCCGCGCTGGTTCGCCCTCGGGCTGGGATGGGCCTGGGGTGTGCTGCTCGGGTTGCCCGCGTGGCGGCGCGCCTTGATCTCGGCGGCGGGCCTCGGGGCGGCGGCTCTGGCCGTGGCCATGAACCTGCTGGCGTCCGGGGGGATCGGGTTCGCTCCGGTGGCCTTGAGCCTCTGGCTGGCGATCGCGCTGGGCCAGAACCTCCGCGACGACCGACCTTGCGGACGCCCGCGAGACCTGGGAGGACGCGGTCCGGCCTTCGGGCTGGCGGTGGTGGGCGCGGCCCTCGGAGGCACGTTTTTCGGTGCCATCACCCCCTTCTGGCGAGCCGAGGCGGCGATGGTCCAGGCCGCTCAGGCCGCCGAGGGCCAACCTCCCCGATTCCAGGAGGCGATCGAGGCCCTCGGTCAGGCCCAGGAGGCCGACCCGTATTCCGCCAGGCCCTGGTTGATCCTGGCCGAGGTGGAATTCCGAGGCTGGCAGTCGCGCGGGATGCCCGCGGGCGACCCGGTCTGGCTTCGGATCGACCGCGCCTTGTTGAAAGCGGTGTCCCCTCCGCGGAACCCCGACTCGCTGGTCGCCCGGCGGCGCGAGGCGGCCTACGCCCGGCAGATCCTCAAGGATCGGGGCGATCTCCTGACCGGGGGCGCCCGCGAGTGGCTTCACGACCGCGAGGTCAATGCGCTGGGGCATGCCGTCGCGCTCTATCCGACAAATGCCCCGCTCCGGGCGGAGCTTGCCGAAGCCTCCGGCGACGCGGAGCGGCCTCTCGACGCCGCCCGTGAGGCCGAGGTTGCCCTCGCCCTGGACCGCCGGACTCCCCACCCCGACAAGAAGCTCAGCGGGGCGGTTCGCGAGCG